>Ga0214544_1005884_pt1 | contig 23265 bp, 13 predicted proteins | sample CNSS3metaG_FD_160074 | JGI IMG/M metagenome (GOLD analysis project Ga0214544, IMG submission 160074) | Root nodule microbial communities from cowpea collected in UCLA plant growth center, Los Angeles, California, USA - CNSS3 | ecosystem: Host-associated > Plants > Roots > Nodule | place: USA...
GGTGAGACTAACTGGCTCCTCAGAGTGTCAGGATGCAACCTTACCTTGAATCCTTACCTAGTTATACAGATGGGGCACCACCATGGACACCCACTAACAGGGGTCATGGGATTACGTCCCGACCACTAAAGCGTAGCCCCGAAGGTCTCACCTAGAGACCCCAAGGAATTACACGCTGACACGGACCAACATTCATAAACAGCAGTAGGAGAGCATCAAAGATCATGTTTACAATTCCATACCCTTCCCTGAGATTTATTCCTCATACACATCACATTTTGGATCCATACATCTGATCATCCCCACCCCATGAATCAAGGGCCTCACCTCATATCATTAACGTGTTCCTTTAGTTCCAAACCTTTCATTCATTTCACATGCCAACTTTCATGTTAGACCCGGCATACATAATTCGTGATTCATACTAAGCACACTCAATATTCCATTATATACATGTTTCTCATCATACAATTCACGTCCAAACCAATATCAATCACCCAAGAATAAACGAACACCCAAACAGCGCACTGCCTCGCCCAACCCCTCGCTCAGGCTAAGGGGTCTCGCTCAGGCGAGTCCCCCTTCGCCTAGGCGAGGGCACCAAACAGGGCTATGAACAATGCGGGATCTCGCTTAGGCGAGACCCCTCTCGCCTGGGCGAGTTGTTTGCTCGCTCAAAAGCCAAATTGGTCGCCTGGGCGACCTTCTGCGCGAAAGTCCTGGGCGAGCTCCCTGTTTATCTCGCCTAGGCGAGACTGGCTCGCTTGGGCGAGATTAACAGGTCTCGCCACTGTTCTCCTGTAACAGCCGTACTTCTCAACCAAACAAATCATATCAGACATTCACACACATCAAAAAGGAAGATCAAGCCATAAAATCAATAACCAACTCAAACGCAGTTCAAGGTGACTCGAAAACTAGAAACCCTAACTTCCCGTACCTGGAAAGCGGCTAACAGAACTTCGACGCGGGACCTTGGAGCACAGCAGCTCGAGTGATGGACCTAAGAACTGGCGGAACAGCGGAGAACACGATTATTTTCGGACTTTAATCGGTGGAAAACGAATGTAAAGCTTCAGGAGGTAAGTACAATAGGTTTAGAGTTACTTACGTGGAGTAGAAATCGTTAGTTGAGTTCTTGGGACGAACTGGTTCGAGACAAGGACAACCCTAGCAGAGCTCTAGTGCGGAAGGGGCGTCGGCTGCTGATTTCTGCAAGAGTGAGAGTGAGTGTGGGACTAGGGCAGACCTAAGAACTTTATGCGTTGGGCCGGCCTTAGACCCACTTCCAAGGGCAGCCCACTAATCTTTAGGGCAGAAAATATAAAGGGACCTTACAGCCAAAATTTTTAAAATTATTTAGTTTCATATGATAAGCTAAATCTGTATTGTTTTTCAAACAGTTGCAATTATTTATAGTTTCAAAAGTCGACATGTACACGACCCGTATCTATTAGACTAAGATGAGATCATGTTAACTATTTAAATCATAATAATTCATGATTAACTATGTGATTCAAGATTAACACGTAATTAGATCATGTGACACATCCAAGCGAGGGTTAATAAACAGTAGTATAAATAACACGTTTAATTTTATATGTTAATTACATTCATTAATTATCACATTGATTTTTTGTTGACATATTTAGTTGATTTGTACGTCAAAGTGTCGATTTGAAGAGGACTAGCATATGTAAAAAGGACAAATACTCCTAAAATTGGAAACTTTAAACATTTGGTGTACTTGTTAGAATATATTTAAGAACATTATTTATAAATTAATATTAGTCATAATTTATTAGTCAACATCAATAATTTTTTATATTACATTTTTTTTTCATTAAAATCAACTGGACTTAATTTTTAGTTGATGCGAGTGATGATATTTTTCGTGTTTATTGACTTATATCAACTATTTTTTTTTCTTGCATTTATTGAGATTTTTATTTATTTATGTGTTGTACAGTTTTCTTGTCCACACTATCAGTGTTATTTTGTCTAAAGTTAATTTTTCTTTAAATCATTTGGAACACTTTAATCATTCTTAATTAGGATTTTTTATCAATATTAGCTAAAAGAATTTTTTTATCGATAGAAAAAGTAAATGAAAATATTTCACTAACAACATTGAAAGAATAGTTTAAAATTGATAGTTATTTCAAGTAAGAGAAATAACATAATTAAAAACCTTAGGGGGAAAATATTACCAAAATAAAGAAAGGAGAGTTTAATAATTAATTGAGAGAATAGACAAAGAATGAATTGAGAGAAGTTACAATGACAATACTATTTATTTGAAAGAATAAAAAAGGAAATGTATTAGAGAAGTCACTTATTTGAATGAAAAAGATGGTTTATGACATGATAACAAAGTTGTAACAAATAAAGTTATGATATTAAGTGAATGTGTAGTTTGTTATCTTTTGACATTTTTGCATTGTTGTTGCAATAGTTAAGGTTTCAAACAACAATTATAACTTTAATTAATGATGTTTTAGCAAGGACAATCATTTGTTGTAACTAACTTGTGCCAGTGACCCCATTGTTTCCATACCAAACATACAGTAGCAATCAGAGTAGCTGTGATAGAATATTTTTTAAAATTTATGTTGCAGCATATTTTTTTTCATAAATAACAAAAGACCCAATCATAACTTATTCCTAACGATTTAAATGGTTCGAATATAGCTTCTTCTATTGTTGCTGCAAAATATTATGTGCGCATTTAATTTACATAATTAATATATATGGATCTGATTGTTATTAATCTTTCAAAATGACCAGAGCATATATCTATCAATAAAATAATAAAATTATAATGCAACCAATAGAAAAGAGAGAGTCATTAAGATATACACACTTTATGTTTAACTTACTATAAACTTTCTGTGATATTTAATATATGAATTTCTGACATATATTTAATTCGTAAATAAAAGACGTGTGATAAACTTTACCACATGCACCTTAATAATTAGAATAATAGTTATTATGTAAATAATTGTCCATCATTAAAGTTAAGTTATTGCTCTCACGAAAAGAAATTTGACAATAAGTTGTAGTCATCAAATACTTGGCTGAAAAAAATAAGTTTAATTTTATTTTAAAAATTATATAAGGGTGAATTTGAAAAAATAGAAAAGGTTGAAAACAAGAGAAAGAATAGTGAAAAAAACAGGTTAAATATTACATCACCAATAATTTAAAATAAATAATGACATCATTAAAATTATTCAAATTTAGTAATAGTGATCAAATAATTTATATTTTAGTATATTCTATGCATATACATTACATTAATTTTGATTTTGTATAAAAAATATCAAAATTAATTTTAGACTATTATAAAGTTTTTGTGTAATAGTTGTATAATAATAACTTTCATGAATTTTAAAAAATTATAATCTAATTGAAAGATATTAAATAGTGTAACATTTTTTTTATAGCTTATACTTGTTTTTTATTTTCTGTTTTTATAAACTAAATTTAATTTTACGTATCTCAACTTTGAAGAAAAAAAGGTTAGATTAACTTCTTAAAATGCTAAAATGCTAGGTGTATAATTCCATTATAAAATTTAATTAATCTTTTTTTTTTATAAATATTTGTGGAGAAACTTGTTCTGATAAATCTTAATTATCCTTCCTTCCATATGCTATACCTCCAATAATTGAATTAACGACTTTAATACAGACAAGTACTGGTGAAATTGTTTATTTGAAAAGAAATTAAAGAAGACTAGACTATGGATTAGATGAGTTAGTTGTAAAGCATATTAGGTAAAAACACGAATGGTAAAATAGTTTATACCAATCATTCAGTTTTATAAAGATTGATATTAATTTTATTTTGATAACTGATAATGTGTTTGTGTTAATTACTTGAGAAAAAAAAAGGAAGAAGGTTAATGTGTTTAATTCTGGTATATCATGATGACTCCCTATACATTTTATAAAAAGGATTGGTTGGTCTTTTTTACTAAATGAAAGAAAAATTTCATTAATTATTACTATATGTTATATTCATTTATTTATATTATTGATAGAAGATTATTTCATAAAATTTCTTAACCTGACATCAACAATATATATCAAAAACTTAACATTATCCTTAAATATTATTGACTTTTCATGACATACCATAACAGTTTTTTAATCAAGTATATCTCGTGTATCATCTCATTTCCACGTGTAATTAAGTATATCCATAAATTTTTAAAATATTAAATATATCTTAAAAATATTTTTAAAATATTAAGTCAAATGAAAAATTATTTTAATATATAATCTTAGTAAAATTACAACATAAAATAATAGTGTAAACAATTTTTTTTTCTAAAATATAAATTTAAATAATTTACTATAAGTTAAAATAATTATACATTCTTATTTTGTATGAACAACTAAATTATACATTCTTAAATAATTATATTAATCTTAGCCGAATGAACCAAATGAACACTTAAAATATCATTAACAATTACCAACCTATATCCATTAATCTCTAATATTCATCTCATAAAGTTTTCACTAAATATCTACTTTGGTCGGTCTAAATTATAAGTATCTGTGGCTGCATCTTGAATCTCTCGTTAGCATCTTGATTTGATGTATTTGTTTTATTTCCCCTATTATACAAATTGAGATGTTTTGGTCACATAGTCCTTTTGATTGATTATGGAAATTGTTTAAAATCACTCACTGATTTTCTATGTTCATAAACTTTAACTGCCTAAAAAACTTCAGGTCTAAAAAAATCAAGGTATTATTCTTTAATCGAAAATAATTAAATACTTTCTATTTATATTTTAAGATTATGTATTGGGGTGAATTTTGTTTTTTCTTATTACACTTTTATCGCCGTACATTATTACATATTTAAATAATCTAAACTGTGTTTCATATGTTCCTATAAACCCTTCACACACACAAAAAAAATGTTCCTATTAAACTTGTCATGTCAACGCATGAATATATCATGTCACATGATATCAATCAATTTACTTTATAAACTTTGAAGAAGAAAAAGGGTACACTATAAACCTACACATGACCTAGATGCTATAATCTTTCTCATATTCGAGTTTTAACAAGTAAAAAGTTAAATTGGCTTAAAAACAAATTAATAGGCATGTAAAGGATTTTTTGAGATTGAAAATGCCATGGTACCTTGTATGACTGCTGAATGTGTTTAACATGGAAAATCAAATGAAACTTGATTGTTACATTTTCTTTAAAAAAAAAAACTTAATTGTACATTTTAGCTTTTTTTATGTTTTAAGCAAATAATTTCTTTTCCATTTTTTGATTAAATAAATTTTAATTTTTTGTTCTTTTATATTTTAAAAACTAAAATATACATTAACAATACTAAAATAAATAAAAGGACAATTAAACATAGATCTAACAAAATAGACCAACTATGAATCAATTGAAACCATACAATTTGATTCAGTTCAAACTTACAATACTGAAATAGGCTCTTTTAGGTCAATATACAAAAAACTAAAAAATGATTTTGAATTTTAAGATGTAAAAAAAAATAATTAGAGTGTAAGTAGCATAGATAAAATCAATTTTAATATTTAAATATAATAATCTAATCATGTAATAAAATAATATTATTTTATAATAATTGAAAATTTAAAATCATTATTTTTTAAGATATGTCCATAAGGTATTTCCAACACAACACAAGTCCATTTAAACCTAATAAAATAATAGAAGCAGAATAATCAAAAACTCAATTATTGTTTCATAGCCAATAATTTAAATTCAAATGCATTCAATATTCAAAAATAGAAAATTTGTTTACTTTTCAAACCATAAAAAACATTACAGCAAATGATGAATAAAAAAACAACTGAAATAATTAATGTTAGTATCTCTAAACTGATGATCTATAAAGTTAGGTTTAAATCAATGTATTATTAATTTTAAAAATATTATGTTGTGATATAGAAGATTGACATAAAGTTCTCATAGAAATAAGGTATGAGATAACTGGAGACTCTTTTGTTTCTTTACATGTTATAAACTTTTAGAGAAATGTACCATATTAGTTTGTGGGGATGAAAGAAATTGCACAGGTGTATTCAAGTTATATACTTATTCTTACATTTTTAGTGATAGAAAGTAGAAGTTACATGGTTGGAATGAATTTATCATGCAGAAGCAATCATAATGTATGTCTGACTCTTTCCACGCGGTGTGTCACAGATTTGCAACACCTTGCATCTAATTTAATGAAAAGGTTATTTCGGACATTTTTCCAGAGTGGAGCTTCCTCAATTTATATATATATATTATATACAATTAAAAACAATGATATACCAAAATTTAATTGTTTATTAATAAAATATTTCTATTTTTTTGTTAATTTTGATATTTATTGGAAGTATATGTTAAAAAGGTTTAGTTGTTGAGAATTGACCATAGTAGACATTGACAAGACATGGTTCACGGCGCGGTACTTCATTTCCTGAACCCGGGGCTGGCTATCACCTATCTTTCATGCTGTACCTTCCTCATACAATACAATACAACTCTGTTTCTCTTCTCTTCTCTTCTCCTACCCCTACCCACCCCTATTCCTATTTCCTTTCACTGTGTCCCTCTCTTTTCTCATACTTCTGCACTCATACAAATCACACCAATAAATCTCTTTTAACTAAACACACACACCACCGTCACGTTATTATCACACAAAATAATTCAAATTAGATGATGTCATTATCGATTCCATTCTTGTTTTTTCCTTTAATATTTTATCTCTATATCATGCAAAACTTAAACAAATGGCCGTATCAATATCATGCTCATACACAAAATATTTTCAACAGGTGAAAGTGTTGAAGGTTTGACTGGGCAGGGGTTTCATTTTTTCTGTTATCTAAATCTGAATTTAATTCCCTCCAAAACGTGCAAGCCATGCTCCTTTACTCCAATGCATTTTCCACACGTCGTTCTGTCAAAGCTCCACGTGTCAGCAGCTGAAGGAGCCGGCGGCATCTTATCCCCTGTATCCTCGTTGCAGACAATCATTACCCCCTCAATTCAGAGGGAAAAGGTGTTTTAGAAGAGTCAATCATGATCGCAGATCACACCTCTCAACCAACCTCCTCATAATATTTAAAAACTTTAGCCAAGGCATCCAATTCCAAGATCAGCGGTTTTTCGTCTCTCTCTATATCTCTACATATCTGCTGCCACCTCATCCCACCGGAAAAAAAACCCTTCTCTCTTTCATTACTCATCATCATCTCCCACCTTAACTTCCTCATTCACAAATATATCACTTAACTTCTCCAATATTCATTACTCATTCATTTATTTACTATTCTAATTCTGATTCCAATATTCTAACCCCTCACTCCCACCTTGCCCCTTCATTTCACACTTCACCTATTTCTTTTATTCATTTTTCTTTATTTCTTATTATTATTATTATTATTATTATTTCACTATTTTACTTCTAATCTATTCATAACCGTTTTTATCTTCCTCTCGCCTCACGCAAATTACTTCACCCCCTTCCATTACTGATCGTCTAATCGCGCTTAGCATGAACCTCCATCAAATCCCTACCGCCGTCATCCACCGCCGCCGCCGACATCTAACAACGCTTTCGCCGCAGTGATATCGATATTAATCTTCTACATGCATCCTTTCTGCTGCGTGTCCGCCATTTCCGACCAGGCCTCGCCAGTGAAACCCTCGTTCGCGGACTTCCCCATGCCGCCTCTCCCTGCCGCCGCCGCCGCCGCCGCCACCGTGAGATCCGATTCGGCTCCGCGGCACAGCCACAAGCACAGCCACAGCGGGAGTCAGCGGGAGCAGCCGGTGGACTTGAAGATCAACGACCTCGTTGGCAACGGAATCTCCGGAATACTGTACAAATGGGTGAATTACGGCAAAGGATGGCGGCCGCGATGGTTTGTACTCCAAGACGGCGTTCTCTCCTACTATAAGATTCACGGACCTGATAAGATCGTCGTGAATCCCGAAACCGAGAAAGGCTCCATGGTTATCGGCGAAGAATCCATGCGCAGGATCACTCGCAACCGCAATTCCTATCCCTGCCAGCACGTGCGAAAGCCGTTTGGGGAAATCCATCTCAAGGCAGGACCTAGCTCTACTCCTCCCTTACTTAATTTCAATTATTAGGGATTTCGACGAGATTTATTTGCCTTGAGTTTGCAGGTTTCGACTATTCGCGAGAGCAAATCGGATGACAAGCGCTTCTCGGTTTTCACCGGAACGAAGAGGCTCCACCTGAGGGCGGATACGCGTGAGGATCGTCTGTCGTGGACGGAGGCATTGCAGGCGGTGAAGGACATGTTCCCCCGGATGTCAAACAGCGAGTTGATGGCTCCGTTGGACAATGTAACCGTTTCGACGGAGAAACTGAGACTTCGGCTTATGGAAGAGGGAGTGAGCGAGGGGACTATTCAGGACAGTGAGCAAATCATGAGGACTGAGTTTGCGGCGCTGCAAAGCCAGCTTGTGCTGCTTAAGCAGAAGCACTCAATTCTCATCGACACTCTGCGCCAATTAGAGGTACGTCTAGTCAAAACTCCAACCAACACCTCGTAACAATTCAAAGTAGCGCATCCGAAAAGTTGAATACCGTAAATTGGTGTACGGTATAAAGTAAAATATTGTGTACTCTATCACGTCGGAATGTGAATCTATTCTCACTAACATGGATAGTTGAGGTTATGTAGTTTGTTATCGTATTATCTCTAAAATATAAATATTTGATAGGAGAAGTAGGTTATGGTTAGTCGGTAGTGTATATGAAAGTTTCAAAGATCTTTTCGCTGATCTTGTGACTTTTATTGACCTTGTCATGCGTACCAGAATCCTGGTATAAATTATACCTTCGACTTACTGACTTACTACATATACGTTATAAATATGAACGCTCCTTGAATAGATTTGTGTGAGCTGTAGTGAGTCACCCTCTCGAGATATATGCATGCATCTCGTGTTCATTTCTCTTTCTCTGAAAAATGCGGCTGTTACAAATTTTGATTGTTCTGGACTGACAAGATATATATGAATGGTTTAAGGTTTATTTTTTCCCGTCATCTGGATCCTGCAAGTTGCCTTCGTGAATGTAAAACATAGTTCCTTTTAACCAAATGTGAAGAACCGCAATTATATTGTGTCATGGGTAGGTTCTTCACAGGATGAATGCTTTTCTTAACATATTTTCAAATTAAGTCTATCAAATCATGCATTATAGGGGGTTACAGTCATCAATTTAAGTCCATTAAGTTATTCACTGTTTCATTTGCAATTTGAATTTGCACATGAATGGTTTAGTTTTGTAAATCTTTTCTTCACGTGTATTAGTGAAGTTTTATCTATGTTGTATTATTCTAGACAGAAAAGGTTGATCTGGAGAATACAGTAGTTGATGAGAGCCAAAGACAGTGGAATGATGAAGAGGCTTCCTCAAGATTAGCGCAAGAAAAATTTAGTGGTAAGACTTCTCCATTTGCAGCACGTTTGTGTAGATGTCTCATTGTTCTAGTGATGCATTTTCTTCAAACATGAATTATTTGTCTACTATCTCTATCTATCTATGATACAAGATGCCACCTCCTTTCAAATTGCTTTTTTCTAAATTCTCCCCTTCGCCTGTCTCTCTCTCTCTCCCCTCTCTCTAAAGTTATATCAAATAGTTGTTTATAAATTAAAGAATTGTAGTGCATATATCTCATACCTGCTGACCAATTGTTATGCCCTAACTAAGCCTTTTATACTTTTATTTATTTTCCTATTTTTAATTTAGAAGGAACCGGAAGTGAATCTGAAGATGACAATGATCGAAATGATGCTGCTGAGGAAGAAACTGACGATGATGACAATGCCTTTTTTGATACTCGTGATATTCTGTCGTCCAGTTCTTTTAAAAGTAATGGGTCTGATTACAGAATGTCATCCTTCTCTTCAGATGATGAAGGGTTCTATGCATTTGAATCAGAGGATGACATAGATCCTTCAATTAGATATGTTGGAACCAATTACCCTCATGTTAAACGGCGTAAGAAATTGCCAGACCCTGTAGAAAAAGAGAAAGGAGTCAGTCTGTGGTCAATGATTAAGGATAATATAGGGAAGGATCTAACAAAAGTTTGCCTTCCTGTTTATTTTAACGAGCCTCTTTCCTCCCTACAAAAATGTTTCGAGGAAATGGAGTACTCATATCTCTTGGACCAAGCATATGAATGGGGAAGAAGGGTAAGTCCGAATCTGACTGACAGATCTCTATTTCTCTGTACTATTAAGGCAAATCTGAGTGCTTAAATATTATTGTTTCATTTGATATAAGAAAATTTTCAGTGTTGTGTTGAGTTCGATTTTCTTGCTTCTGGCTAGTTCAATGCAATATTGGGCGCATTTGGACACTTTTAACTAATTGGAAATGCCATGCCAGGGTAATAGCCTCATGAGGATTCTCTATGTTGCGGCTTTTGCTGTATCTGGCTATGCTGCAACAGAAGGAAGAGTTTGCAAACCATTTAATCCATTACTTGGGGAAACATATGAGGCTCACTATCCAGATAAAGGCCTTCGGTTTTTCTCAGAGAAGGTATGATCTAATCTTCCGCCGTAAAGTGATTAATAAATTACCCATTTTCAACTTAAGCTAAGTTATATAATAAGAACTTGGGTATTTTGGGGTGGCTAAAAGTCGTACGTCGGGTAGTACGGGATGCTCCGTGTATATTTGAGTTCTTGAGTCTTCTCAGTTAATAGTTAGCTTTTGAGGATGAATTTCTCAAGTGCTTGACTACTTATAATTGGCCTAAGAGGTAGTTGTCCGTGTCTTAGAAAGGGCTACCTATAATATAAAGGGTTCACATTGGTGAAGGGTTTTGACCAACAAGGAAGTTGAGTGAAGTGTCGTACCCTGAAAGTTCCTATGACATAAGCTTTCAGGGGCGGTGCTATGATAGGCACTTGGGTATGTGGGGTGTCTAACAAGTCCCACATCGACTTGGGTATTTAAGTTAGCTTTTGAGGGCGAGTTTCCAAGTACTTGGCTAGTTATTTGTATAAAACCACGATAATTTGTATTCTCCCTTTAGCATTCCTTTATAATGCAACCCAATTTACATATTTGTTAAGGGGGTCAAGCAAAGTATCAAACCATGATAATTACTGTGGGGACATTTTTTCCCTTTTTGAGGTCTTAATCATAGTTATTTGAATGGTTTATTTGATGAAATTGTATGTACGAACCACTCCTTTGAATTTCTTTCAGACAATGGCTTTGAATTAAGAAAGGAACAGCTTTCCCCCATACGGAGGACCATAATTTTAAAAACTGCACCATTTATTTCATGAATAAGAGATGTACCGTGGGTGCATTAGTTCCATGGAAATCCTATGAACACAATGCAATTTGGATTTTGGTGTCCGACAAAAGGGATAAACTTGGTTTTTTTTTATCATAAATTATTAATATTTCTGCTTCCCCTCAGGTCAGTCATCACCCTATGATTGTAGCATGTCACTGTGAGGGTACAGGTTGGAAATTTTGGGGAGATAGCAACCTAAAGAGCAAATTTTGGGGGCGATCAATTCAGCTTGACCCTGTTGGTACTTTGACTTTGGAATTTGATGATGGGGAAGTTTTCCAGTGGAGTAAGGTATATATTATCTGGTTCAACTGCTATCCTGCTCTGGTTCTAGTTCTAAAGGGTCTTGTTCTTTCAGGTTACTACATCAATATACAATCTCATTTTGGGAAAACTATACTGTGATCACTATGGTACAATGCGTATAGAGGGAAACCAAGAGTACTCGTGTAAACTGAAATTCAAGGAACAATCTATAATTGATCGAAATCCTCACCAGGTGCTCTATATCTGTTGCATGGAATCTATTTTTTCACATTTAACAGATTCATTAGCTTTGGTATTAAATTTTCATCCTTTTTGGTTTGTATAAGACCTAGTTGTCCTACTATATAGACTCAATATGGTCATTTTTCTTTAAGGAAAATAGTGAGGCCTTTGTTATTAACTGGACTTTTCATTTTTCCTCTCACTATAGATATATGAAAGTTTTTGCAGAGGCTTGTCTCTCATTGTGATTTATCTGTTTCTCTAGGTTCATGGTATCATTCAAGATAGGAACGGAAAAACTGTATCAACTTTGTTTGGAAAATGGGATGAAAGCATGCATTACGTTAATGGAGACTACACCGGGAAAGGGAAAGGTCACGAATCTTTGTCAGATGCCCGTTTGCTCTGGAAGCGAAGCAAGGCTCCCAAGATTCCCACTAGATACAACTTCACTCGCTTTGCAATCACACTAAACGAACTGACCCCTGGCTTGAAGGTCTGTTTTGTTCACCATACTCTCTTTTTATGTTACCATTCTTTGTACTAAGTCCAGGAAAAACACTGTATTATTCGCTGCTAGTAGTGCTTGGTTGTGTATGCTTTAACTGGAGCTCACTTGGTTCTCGCAATAACAAGGGGAAACTAACTTTTTCTCTACAAACACGAAGTATATCCAAAAGAAGGAACAAAATAGTCCCATATCTCACTGCACATTTGTGTATCTTTGAGTTTGTTTGTGATTTTTTCGTTTGTTAGACATTGATCGTTAATTTACCTTTTGGTTTTATATAGGAGAAGTTGCCACCTACAGATTCAAGGCTAAGGCCAGACCAGAGGTATTTGGAAAATGGGGAGTATGACATGGCAAATTCAGAAAAGTTAAGGCTAGAGCAGCGGCAGCGACAGGTGCTAACTTCATATTACCTACTGTAACATTTGGTGTTGTGGTTTTACCTGCAGCCCCGTAATCAGAGAGATCTGATTAGTTTTCTTTCTATGCTTCTAACATCCTTTGTGAAAGGGTTCGAGTAGATTGTGTTCAACTTGTTTTTAGCTTTCCTGAAGGCAGAACAATTTTTCTATATTTTTTTCAATCTTTCTTTTTTCTAGTTTAGGCAAAAGAACTCTTGATAAGAAATTATCAAACAAGAGATTAAGAGGGTGAGTTTACCATTTTTGCTAGTTTTGACTATAGCTCCTCAATCAGCTCTAAATCACACGTTCATTATTGTCAAGTTCATGATTCATTTTATGCAAATAGCGTATAATGTTGACAAGAGTTGGCTTTGTGGGCAGGAAATTGAAGTAAATGAAATGCTATAGATATTATCATATCCTTATTTGATAGTGATTAATTGATTGTTTGAATGTGATTCAGGCTCGGAAGATGCAAGAGAGTGGTTGGAAACCACGGTGGTTTGCGAAGGATAAGGCGAGCGGGACATACCTTTACGTTGGAGGATACTGGGAGGCCCGACAAAGAGGAAACTGGGACTCCTGCCCTGACATCTTTGGCCAAATTCCTTCCGATCATATTTCTGACGAAGGTCAAATTACATTTTAGTTCTTCATTTTTTTCTTCCCAATTTTTTTACTGATGGGTGTCTAATTTCTGCGAGCCAGTTCGCCGTCATGTGCACCCATGAAATTCATGTAACCCAATCAGATGAAAATATGAGGCAGTAATAATGTAATTCTTTTTTATTTTCTTTCCAATACAATCCCTTGTTACTTGGAACATACGTAATATTATCATATCCACAGGAACGCATTAATCAATCAAAATAAACACAACTAATTGTCCCCAGCCTATATTGCACGCATAACTTAAACCACAAATCACCTAAGCACATCTTATGCTTGCCAGAATCACGAAAGCAGGTGGTCCATGAAGATCATAAACCATCACTTCTTATGGCCTATCTCAATAACCAACTCTTTCTCCATTTTCAAAAGCCAACAGCAATGTCTTTAGGATTATGAATTCCTATTAACTTTCTAGACTCTTCCGGAAACTATACAATGTTTCACCTTTAACAAGCTATATAAACGACTCCTAAATCATCACTGAATATGATACTTGGGGCAATAATAACAATAATAATAATTAGTATTGTTATTGCATGGACCATGTATGTTATTTAGTTAGTGCCCTTAATTGCTGCTTTGGTAAATAATAAACATGATCACTTTCGTTGTGAACACGATTCAATATAATTGTGGTTCAAATTAATTTTTAAATGCCTTATTTATGATTAATCAATATCAAAATTTCAGAATAAATGAGCCCCAAAGCTTTTAAATTTTTGGTAGGAGTGAGAAAGTGCATTTAAATAAAACAATAATGCAGGATACCTAATTTAATGAAAAGATATGTAGATGAAAGGAAACAGTGGTGCACTTTTACAGATGGGACCTGTTCTCCGGTGACACCTTCAACTTAGACAAAGTTTATGGACAGCTTTTGTTGGACAGTTTTTAATCTGATAAGTTCGATTGCGACCTGTGCTGAAATTGTTCATTACAAATTTATAATGCTGATGGCCTATGTGGTTGTCAGAGTTTATGTCCCAGTCAATTTACACTGACAAGACAAAATCCCACTTCCTACAATATCGTACATGTCTCAAACTAAAAAGAGGGTTTTAAGAAACTTCATCAAATAACATATTCCAAAAGCTAAATTTCAAACATCAATAATTTACTTTAAGAAACTTTTTTATTAATCCATATTTCCCTTTTTTAATTTCTTTTCGGTGAACCCTTATTTCAATCTTCCAATCCAAGGATATGATGGTCCTTATAGTAGCTCTCCAGAGTGTTTTAACATTAATATAGTTCGAAAATAAAAAGCCATTAACTTATCTTTTAAATAATTAATTCAGTTTCACAATCATTAAAAATAATTTAGCTCTCAGTAAAGTGAAATTAACTCAATTCAATCTCTTAACTGTAAATGTTAGTGTATATATATCTTTCCCAAGGTTTTAAAACATTCTTCTCCTTTTTTTCTTTCAAAATCTTTCTTTATAAAATGACTCTCTAATTTTCTTTCGGGATAAATTTAATTATACTTCTCTCGTCTCCTAGTATGTCTTATTTTGATATGATGTAAACACAATGTACAACATAATTTCTCACAATAATTTGATATTCCTACAATTTCGGCCCAGTGTGGTATGTACAATATTTTATGGACTAAAATTGGGTTCGTAATTACGTACAGGGCACTAGTACAACAACGGGGAGATAATACGAGCATGTAGGCCCAATAACACGACAATACATACTGATTGCTACTACAGTATTTCTTCGATTTTCTTCTATATTCCAATTTGTATTTTACAATTAATTTACTCTTAGCATTTGATAGTACAATTCACTCCATTATATATTTGAATATACTCATTTTCTTTTCCCAATTAATATGAGATGTTGATTGTACAACGTTTAATATATATTTAATTATTTGATATATAGTTGAATATACTCGTTATTTGAATATATTTGATTGTTCGTTTGATATCATTACCAATATTAACTCAAGCTTTCCATGAAATAACGAGTGTTGGTCTAAATTAGGAATGTTGCATTGCAAGAAATATTTAGAGAATGAATTTTATTATTCAATGTAATTTTATTCCACCTGAACAAAATTACTTATATGTTTGATACATTTGTCATATATCTAGTCAAAGATATAATTAAGAATTACTATAATACTAAGGCAAAAGTATTAGTAATAAATAAAACTGTCAAAGATGAAAAAAAGAGATACATATTTGCTATTATAAAATGTATTATACAAGTAACCAAAAAATGTACTTATACTTCAAGATAGATAACAAAACACTAATTAGAATACTAATCAGAAGTAAATTTTCCCATAAATATTAATAAAATATAATTAAGGACATGGGCCATTTGTCGATGAAATTGGTGTAATGGTTAAGTGGGTCTAAAGTTGGCCCCAAATCATACATTGTCCCGACAACTGTAGAAAAAAAAATTCTGAACACATATGAAGTATGTATTAATTTGAGGCACCTAGATTTTGGCAGGATGTGTGACCTAGAATGGTGTTATTTTTGGTATGTGATATAAGAAGACAGTAATTCCTTTTTTTGGATGAAAGATTTTTGTTAACTAACTTATACTTTAGTTTATGAGTACTTGACCCGTACTTCTAATTTTGTACACAAACAAGACTGATATGGTCACAAAGGAGGTCAAAAATTTCTTTATCGAAAATATTCGTGGATAGTAGAGAATTAATGTTATAAATGGATATTTGTGAGTAACATATACAAAAATTTTGTATACTTCTGAATTAACATAACGGGTACAAATATCATATTATCTATATTTATGGATATCCGTACTTGTTATACTATAATTTAAATTAAACAGTTTAAAAAAAAACATGATTAAAATATTAACACGTTGATTTTGAATTAATTATTTTCTATTAGTTTTAAAAAATATTCATTTATCTGTCATTCAACACTATATAAAAAAATTAAAACAATTATTTGGACTTTATTTTAAAGTTATGAATGTTATGTTTTGTATTTTATTTGAATTTATAGTTAAAATATGTTGTTAAATATTTTAAATTTTTTAAAAATATTTTGAGTATTTGTAAATATAAAAGAAAATACAGATACTCACATAACATATACTCACAAAATATAAAATCAAAATGAATATTTATCAATAAATTAAATACGGAAGAACTATTACCCATATTTTACCAATTCTGCCGTCATCCTAATGGTGACGTCATGAAATGTTGATGTAGCCCGATTAAACAACCATGTCCATATGTCCACCGGTTTGATAACCATTAACACCAGAAGCTTCCTTCCTGAGCTTCCTGATGAAATCAAAAGAGAAAAGGTTAAACATTTCCCTTCTACATTCATATTCATATTTTATTTTTTTGTGCAGAGTCTTGGACATTTGACTGGGACAATTTACTCCAAAATATATTCTAATGTACAAATTTCCCCAACATATGACATTTCGGGTCTCTAGAATTAGGAGCATGTTTTTTTTCCTGTCAATGTTTCACTAAATGAAATTTTAGTTCTTGAAATTTTATATTATTATTATACTAGTACATAACACTATAAAAATGGCAATATATTTTAAAACACTCGTAGATTTTTAAGTTTATAAAACTATTTGTTCCATATCCGTCTAAAACACTATAATTTTGAAATTTTGTTATGTAGATGACAAATAAGTTTATTTTATTTAAATTTATTGTAGTTTTGACATAAGAATCATCACATTGTTTAATATCTAATTTTTCTAATTGAATATGAAAAAAATGTATGTGTACTTACATATTTCATCCTTGTTTCCATATCGTTATCATTTTCATCCATTTTTAAATTATTAAAATACTTATAATTTCTTAAGCAACTTAATATATATATATATATATATATATATATATATATATATATATATATATTATTACTTTAATATTTAATTTTGAAATCCTTTTTCTTTTCTTTCATTACTCATATTTTTTTCATCTATTCTGATTATTTGGTTTATTTTTTATCCACAAAATTTACTAACCAAGGTACTATTCATTCTATCACAACCTTGATTATTTTTTTTCCTACATGTGCTTATTTTTAAATAATGTATTATCAATTTCAATAATTAAATATTTTTAAGTCTTAATTTTAAGTGTTTAATTGCGTAAACCCTTCAATTATTAGGTAATATAAAAAATACATCTTTTTTATTATGTTATCCTTAATTTTTATTTCATTAAAATAACTTTTGTTTTTTAAAATAATATTTATTAACTCTCAACGGTTTTGACTAATTCGATATTTGTATAATTTTTTGAAATTTTTAAAGTATTTTTTATTTTATCATACTCTTAGGTGTACATATTTTTCTCTATGTTATTTTGTGAAATGATGTTTCAAATTATTTATAAGATACACATTTGATATTTTTATTTATTTATTCATTATTTTTATTATTTTTATAATGTAAAATATTATTTGATATTTTTTTATAATTGTTTTTATTTTCTAACTCTTATCATAAATGTAATTTATCTTTCACAATTATATAAAGACATTACGTTCTATTTTTTTATTATAATATAATCATTTAATGTTATCCTATTAAAATTTAAAAGATGAAATATTTAAGTCTACGTTCTCTAAGAGTGACGTATTATAATATTTATTATTGTATAAAAAATATATTTCATTAAAATTTAGAAAAATGAAATAAGTAAACATTTGAAGTATTATTAAACGTGAATATTTATTTTCTTATAATTTTTTAAAAATATTTTTTAACTTCATCGATTTTTTTCATTAAAGCTTGCGAAATTATAAATGTTTTGAATGTTATGAAATTTTATTTACATGTAATATTTTATATAATTATTTCAATTTTATCCTTCGGTAATCTTATTTGAAATTTATACTTTTTTTTCAAATATTTGACATTAAAAAATCAAGAATACGTCATTTTAATATTATTTGATAATATAGTATTCGTTGGACAATAATTTTTATTTTTTTATAAAATTGAATTAATTGATATTAAAGTAATAAGAAAAAAAGAATAAATATATAAATATATCTGTTATCCAATGAAGATGATAACAAAACCAAAATTTTATAATAAATATAAGGATGGATATTCTTTTCATACGGTTATAAAATCTATTTTCATCCCATCCTGTTACCATCTATATAACTATGCTCTATTGGTTATTTGTTTTGGACTACGAAGTAAAAACAAAGGGTTAAATTATACAAAGCTCAACAAAGTGTAAGATTTATCCTTTATTTCTTATTTAAATATCTTCAAATATAATGATTTTGGTTAGCCATTGTTAAATTGATATATATTGTAGTGTACAGTGAATACATATACAGTATATGATAACTAAGCCAAGAAGTATGCAATAATAAATAAATGTTTGTTCACACATAACATGAAATTGAAATTTAGCAATTTTGTTGCTGTAGCTGTTGTCGTGTGTTTTTTCTTGTATTTGAGTTGACAACATTTTTGGTAGGGAACATTGGTGTTGTTGGGTAGCGAGATCGATAAGGTTTTACTGTAGCTTTTCCTCTTCGATAAGATTTTTGATTTTGACTTGTGTTCCAATGCTGATGTTGATTCAACAACCATCCAACCTATGAACATCAAAATTCAAAACATCTTTCTCACATATCTGCTCCACTATTCGCGGAGTTTAAACCTCGAAAAAACATGTCGCTGTTTCTGCAAAACAAAACATAAGATATTTAATCACTTTTATGTTTATAATGATTCTGTTCCGATTCAAGAGTTAATTGCTAGAGTATTTCAAATGCTACAGGTGTCACCTTCTTTTTAGTTGCACCTGTATTTTTATAAACAGGAATACTATTAAGTGCTGGCGTGTTCTTGTTCGGTGTATGTACGTACATTTGGGAGAATCAAAATAATATACTCAAAATTTATATATTTAATATTTTTGTGATTAATTCAATAAAAATGAATACATAATCTAGTACATGTATAATTATCAAAGAAATTACACAATTTAAAGAAATGTCTATCGTTTTTGTCATATTTTTGAACTCATGGAAATTGATTATAATTAGATTTTTCAGTTAACTTTTTTCGATGTAAATAATCATATTATCTGCAAAATATTCATCTTCCGTTTTATTAACATAAATTTGATTCAAAAAATATTCACAAACTTTCATTTCATTATTATACGATAAATAACCATATTATCATGTTTTCACCTTCACCAGTAGTTTCTCTATCAATTTTAAAAAATAAATTTATTCTTTTATTTTTCATTAATATACTTATTTAGAAAATAAGTTTAAGACTAAAAAATAATTTATCATAATCTAATCAAAAGTTGAGAGACATAATTACTAAAAAAAACTATAATAATCAAGTTACAATTAAAATTTGACTATGAAAAATCACATAGTACATTGTTTCTTCTTCTATATTAATAAAAAATTAATATACAAAAAGGTCATGAGATAAAATACTAAATGTTAAAGAAATAGTTTACTATTAAGTAAGTCAACAGAAAGTTACCTTATTTATTTATTTAATAATGGAAGAGAAAATATAAAAAGATGAGAATATAAATACTGAGTTTATGTCTAACTTTTTTTTTTAATAACAAAAGAAAATAAATAAACATAAAAGAAGAATACAACATATAAAAAACTCAAAAAATAATTAAGAGACAAAATAAAAAATATCTTAATAATTTTGTTTTTTATATATTTAATTTTATATTTTATTATTTATTATTGTACTTTATAAAATAAATAAAAATAATTAATTTAATTTTTATTAATTTTGAATATAATATTATTTAATTTAAAAAATATAAATTATTTAAAATATTTAAAAAAAATTAAATGTAAAATAATGAAAATAAAAATATAAAAAATTGGGGAGGGGGGCCACCCGCCCCCCTTTATGATCCGCCACTCATGCATATACGCAAGCTAGTATTATCACTCATACATGTGTTACATCCTTTATTTGACACTAACTTAGGTTTTTCGGTTCATAATTGTAAATTTACAAACAAATTATTAAAAATTTTATGAAAATGTTGTGGCCGTGTGACACGATTTTATTGTTGTTGATACACGGGGACTTTTAGGTGATAACAAAAATTAAGTGGATTAATTTAGTTATTATTATTTTTTTTTTAATTTGAACTTTCATTAAAGTGGTGTAGAAATAACACAATTTCAGTATTTTTTATTTGAACTAAAATCATGTCATGTAAGCTTGTCACAACTGTCATTTGAACATGTACAACTTTTTTACACTGAAATTGTGACATATAAGGTCAATTTGTTCATATCCATAAAATTTTTTAAATCTTGTTATTTTGGTAATTTGCATGTAAAATTACATCGGTGTGGTAGAAAAGAAAAAACTTAAATGAATTTTTTATCTCAATATTTGATAAATTAATTCTTTTTTTTCCTCGATTCAATTCCATATTTTTTTATATGTCAATATGATATTTTCTGTTAAATTGGTGTAGATGTCATTTGAAAGATGACAACATTTTAGTGATTATAAACTTTTCTAACCCTTCACTCTCTATGTTTCTCGTCAATTTTATTTTTTTTAACACAGTCTTAAATGTGCAGTGCACAGAAAAAGAGAGAGTTAAATATTGAAAAATTATCTTATTATTGACATGTATTTTTTGACAATGTCGATTTTAATGAAAAGAATCATATTAACTCCTACTAAATAAAATAAAATAGAAAATTAATTAAAAATAAAATAAAATAAAATATGACATTAAATAAAGCTCTCAAATATATAAAAAATATCTTTTAAACCTAAAATTCAACCACTATGAACAAATATAAAATCTATCCGATTATTTATGAAACTTTAGACAAAGATAATAATAAGTTCTACAAAATAATTAACTAATTAAAAGACAGCTGCAGTTAACTAATGTAATTAACTTGAGTTTGAATATGTATATAGTCCCTTTCAACAAACAGGTGAACAAAAACAAATGTTAAATTGTGTGTTAAAGTTTACAAGTGTGAACCAAGTTATTTGGTTTAAATAAAGTCTTCAGCTAGTTACCAATTGTTGAGGAAAGTAACCAACACATTAGAATGACCAATTGACTGATTTGGGTCGGGCTTTTTAATTTTCATTATTTTCAGATACCCATAAACAAATCCTTCTCAATCAATTTTTTATAAGAAAATTCATATTCATGTTTATATCTTCAGATGTATAAATCATAGTAATTTTAATTTTAATTTTGCATTGAAAAAGTTAAATAACTTTTTTCTGATAATAAATAAATATTTTTTTCTGATAATTTAAATTTGCATTGAAAAGATTTATATATGTATTGTTTCTCCATATTTATACTGTTTCATGATGAACATTTATAATGTGAGCCTTGTATAGGATCAAATCCTTTTTGTTCACAATATTAGTGATTAATATGGTTTAGTTTCATGTGGGTGAGTGATTAGTGATACTAGTAAGATTAGTCCATTCTTTTGGGTGGTTTTTGATAAAGTGTGTTAAGTCAATATGAAATTAGTTTTAATTAGTTAGATGATACTCAATTTTGTTCATATGTGTCAGTTTTGTATCCGTTTTTATAAATATGTCAATCGAGTCCAAACTTTTTAAAAAATATCTCAATTAGATCATTTTCAGAAAAAATTATTCACATCATCTATCAAGTTATCTGGTATGTTTTGTGTGCTAATCTTACTATAAAAGTTTTTATGGATTCCATTTTCGATACCTAATTATTATTTATCTCCTTTTGTATCTTTACCAAAGAAATTTCTTGTATAAAGGTTGAGTTGAACAAGTTCTCACTCAAACCATTATTTTTTGTACCTGAATCTTCCTTTCCACCGGTTATTTATCTATGTTTTCATACTCTCTACTCTCCATCCAAAAAATTTCAATATATTTATGTTATAATTTCTCTTCTTTTTTTTATCTCCCTAACTATTTATGTTGGAAGTTCCACATCGACTAGAGATAAAACCAATTCACAATATATAAGTGAGGTGCAAACCTCACGTCGGTTTTGTAGGGTTGAGTTAAGCTTAAAGCCCACTTTTAACAATTTATCCTTCTAAAATAATGTTTTATTTCCTTTTCCTACTTTTCTTTTTATGGAACTCTCTTTTATATTTCATATTTTCTATTTTTGTTTTCTCATTAGTGAACTTTCCGAGTCTTAAAGAATTATTTCGAATAGGAAACACAATGTAGAAATGTAAGAAAATTAAAAGAAAAAATAATGTATTAAAAGATAAAAAACGTGATTTTTTTTATAAAATTTTCCTACAAATATACGAATAAAGTATTAAAATTTACCCATAAGCTAATCAATTATGCGTAAATTATAACCGATCATGTTTAAAAAAAATACAATAAAATATGTATTTTATAATTATAATATAATAAATAATGCAAATAAATAATATTATAATAAATAAATAAAATAATTTTAATTTTAAAGTTTTATAAAATTACTTATTTTAATGTTTAATAATTAATTTTGTCATAAAAAAAAGAAATATAATTACTTAAAATATAAATTAATTTCATTTTATATTTTGAAATTGATCTGTAATATATAATAATTAAGTATATCTTTATTAGTATAATTAAGTGAATAATTAAAATAAAGTTTTTAAATAATTAATAAACTAAAATGCATTATTCATAGTGTCCTGGACCAGAGGAAGTCAGTTTAAAGTTGAGAGAAGGAGGGGGTGTTGTATCGGCAAAGTACCGAGTGCGGATATTATGTTTAGAATCAAACCGATAGCGTGAGAGGCTGGTATCTCGGTATT
>Ga0214544_1005885_pt1 | contig 23265 bp, 10 predicted proteins | sample CNSS3metaG_FD_160074 | JGI IMG/M metagenome (GOLD analysis project Ga0214544, IMG submission 160074) | Root nodule microbial communities from cowpea collected in UCLA plant growth center, Los Angeles, California, USA - CNSS3 | ecosystem: Host-associated > Plants > Roots > Nodule | place: USA...
AACACTTTAATATATATATATATATATATATATATATATATATATATATATATATTTGGGAAAATCATGGGAGATACAATATTAATGAGATGTGAACCTAATCTACAATTTATTTATAAGAAATTGACATTATCTCTATCCCAACACTTTAAGATAAAGAATTTAATTCTTATATGGTGCTAAATTTTTTCATTCTTATTCAATGTGAGACTTAGGTCGTGTTCTTTTGAGACGAATGATAAGAAGAAGAGAGAGAGGGAGGAAGAGATGAGAATGATTAGATGGTGAAGTTTATGTTGTTTTTTTTAAGGGATTAGGAAGTGATTTTAGAATAGATTAGAAAGCGAAATTCAAGAAAGTTTGTGATTGAATTGAATGATGTGACATATAAAAAATAATTAATAGATAAAAAATGAGATTATCAAAATATCTCTAATGTTAAAAGTAATATAAAATGTTATATAAATCATTTAGAATAATTTATTTAATTTATATTGATTGTGTGAAATAATAAAAAATATATTTATAAAAAATGAATAATAAAATTTATTTGGTATAAAATTAAATTTGACATTTATCAATTTAATGTTTATATAAAAATAATTTAATTATGTTGTAACAAAAAAAAAATAAAATATATATATATATATATATATATATATATATATATATATATATAGATATATATTGTTTTTAAGTCTTTGAAGTATAAATTTTTTTCTTATTTGATATGAACATATTTTTTTTAATTTGATTATGTTTGTTAATAATATAGGTAACAGTTTTTAATAAATTTGTTTTCTTTTCTTCCAATTTTATAGAATTATATATTGTTTATATATTTTTAACTTTTATATTTTTAGATGTTTATTAATAATAAAATTTTTATTTATTTTTATTAATAAATTAAAACTAAAATTACATATTTATTTTTTTTAAAATTAAAATTGGTAAACATTAATAAATTAAGCTATCTAAAAATTTAAAGTAAATAATATTTTCACATGGCACGTCAAAGAAAAACATATGAAAATTGAAAGACTAGAATAAATTAAAATTATTTTTTTACTATTTCATTAAATGATTAACAAATAATTGAAAACAAAATTTTATTGAAAAATGTATTAACAATAAATATAACGAGGATAAAGTGGTAATTTCTTATCCATTACATTCTAATCTTTCCAGCAATAGTGGGATGAAATCTTTTAGCAATCCCTCTATTCTATCTCTGTCATTTCCTTGCATTACCCCAAAAAGAACAAGGTGATCATCATTTATGTCTTCCTCTCCAATCCTCTTGAAACATTAGATCGAGTCAAAAGAATATGACCTTACCTTAGATTTACAGTTGGACTCCGATCCATTTTTTAATCTTTCAAAAGAGGATTACCGAAAAGATATATCATCAATGAGACATGAGTTCAACATACAGATAAATGGTTGATACTACCTTTATCCCAAAACCATAAGACAATGAGTTTATGAATTTTATCTTTTTAGTCATTGTCTTCCTCAATTTTAAACAAGGTGAGACTTAAACTCACAATTTGTTGTACATGGTATTGAGGGTATAGTAAATAGATATAAAATAATAGATATATTTTGTTATGAACATGCTTACTAAGAAATATGTTGGTCAAATCTTTCGGAATTATAATTCATTTTTTGTATTGTATTTTTAGCTTGGGTTTAAATAAACTTATATCACAATTAAAATTTATATATCTTGAAAATATCTCTTGTATGTTTTTGGAATCATGAACAAAAGTTACTCGAGGTAATGATTTTTCATATCTTTTACTAACATTGGATTAATTTTTATGTACTTTTATATATAAATTTTCTACATATTTTAAAATTATATTAGTATTTCATACGTTATCATGTACAATATCTCGTGATTTTATTACAAATATTTTAAAATGACAAAATTTCGCCCTCACGTGCTAATATATAAAATTTTCAAGACCTAAGATGCTCATATGAGGCTAGAATTACATTTAACATGTTGATTAGTTTCAAGGTAAATCAATGATAATAAATAATAATTCATGCATCAAAACTAATGATGATTTCATCAACACATATTCTTTTCAATTTTTCCATTTAACCATACATTTTAAAAGAACAGTGGTTGAAATGCTCAATATCTCACATGCAAGAATGATAATACATTCTTTCTCAATGTATAATTTCACGCCCTTTTTATTATAAAAAGTATTTAGTTTTCTTTATTCTTTAGATTCTTGTAGATATTTGGGTTTTGGAAAACATATTGAAATACCACACCACAAACATTTTTTTATCATTTCAAACTTGAAACTCTAAAAATTATAATATCTCATAATCAATCTCCAACTCACAGTTTAATGAAAGAAGAGCTTACATATTCACACCTCCAAATATTCAGACTTGATTCCATTAAATTTTGTATCCATGCTCCAAGTAGGGTAAACCCTGCTTTTTATTTGTAAAATCAGAATAAATTTTTATTTGACCATAAATATATTGAATTAAAATTAATTAAAACACTTTCAAAAACGAATCATTAATAGTCTTACGCATGCTTCAAGAAACCATTTAAGTTTCATAAAACATATTTTGATATTTATTTTGACATGTGTCACTAGTGTAATGACAACAAAGTGAATTTATTGTGGAAGGTCCACACTATAGTAATGATTCTGTGACTACCAGTAATGTTTTTCGTTTGCATTCTCTATCAACTACTCCCTTTCTTCATTTTAGCTCTCTTGCTTCCCAAGAAAAAACCACTTTCTTTTCAAATATGTTTTAGAATCTCGACAAAATATTATTTTTCTATCATATTTTACGTCGTTTTATAAATTTGGAATATATATTTATTATAGTAGATGGAGAGAAATAAGTAGAATAAAAAGTGGACAATTATTTTATTGAAATCAAGATTTTTTTATTTTTATTTTTACTTTTGCGAAGTAATCTTAAGTGTATCAGTAAAAGAAATTATTGGTGAGAAAAGAAAGTTTTTTTATTTAAAATTTAATAGAGAAAATCCGTTAAGTTGAGAATTATATTAAGGTGACTTGTAGAAAGAAAAAAAATGGTTATTTAATACTATTTTGACAATTATTTGACCATTCACACAGAGATAAAATAATAATAAAAAATATAAATTTTTATATTAGCCAAAAAAGAAAAGAAAATAAAAGATAGTTAAGAATAACATCAAATAAATGTATAAGAAATTTAGATATCAATAAAAGTTGGAAAAAAAAGAAGCAAAAGATAGAGACCAACACATGCATGATAAATAGATAATAAATATGTTATGAAGCATCTAACAATTATTTTCTATACACTATGAGAAATAAATCTCAAGTATGTACAGAATCGATCTTCTACAGTTTAATCTCTCTAATACCCAACATTTCAAATTCAAAACTATTGATTAATATAATAAAAATAATAAAGAGGAATCAGGTCAATGTCATTATTATTGTTACTGAAAAAAAATTATGCTGCAGAGGCAATAGATGATCCGTGTTGTAAGTATATGATTATTTATATTTTAGTATACATGATAAATATTTATTTTATATAATTAAATTTTCTAATGAAAAATAGATCCTATTTTCGATGGTTAAGCTCATAAGTACGCATAAAGAATAGATCCTATTTGACATTATTTTATTAACTATTTTTAATATATATATATATATAATAAAAATTTACATATTAAATATTGTTATTTACGTTTAGCTTATTTTTAATTAGAATATTGGGAGCCAATAACATGATACAGAATCGAATTAATTCGACAAATCTATTTTGTTAGAAGTTTGGATTGTTGGATACATTTGTCCACGTTCAGAATTTTGTCCAGGTCGAATGTCTGCATTCGTCACCTTGTACAGTATTTTTAAAATATAAATATATTTTATATAAACATTAAAATAAGATTTAAAATAATATCTATATATACTTGTAAAATATATTAAAATATAAAATCTTATTTGAAATAAATATTTATTTACACAAAAAATATAAGATATATGTAGATAATAAAAAATATGATTTAATATTATATAATTTTTAATCACCTAAGTTTATATTTTAATCTGAATTTGAGATCTAAGTTAAAATTAATAACATAATTACTGCATGTAGAGAGTAAAAAAAGTTAAAATACTCACATAGCTTCATATATTTTTCGACAAATGTTAAAATTTTCTTTACTATAAACATTAAAATATTGAGTAGACATCCATAGAGTGACATGCACAAAACAGTGTATGTCTATTCTAAATACACGATAAAACTACTCTTATTTGTACGTTCCCATCATGTTCTAAAATGACTAAACTAATATTTTAGGTATTTTGAATACCTTAAGTTAAGTTTAGGCAAGTTTTATAGAGAAAAAGTTATGTGATTGACAAAAGGCTCGTTTTCACCACTGTAATTTGATTTTACTCAAATATTATATTGAGTAGACAATTTTATACAATATTTTTGGTTCTTAACTTTTTTCTCTTTTATGGTTTTTCCGTATTTAGATTTCCTATTTTTTACCGACTTATTCATTTAAAGTTAGTTATAATTTTATTTTTCCCTAAAACATCGTATTATTTTAACCTTTCTTTCTAAGAGAAAAACTCAGAAGATTTCATTTGTTCTAAACTTTATTTGGAAGACATTTGACAAAAAAATATTAATGTACTTTAAAATTTTTGTTAGACTTATAGGGTTGTGTGTCGTAAAAGTTTTGACGTAAAATGTCTGTGATTTTCAACTGTGTGCTTTAAGTTATGGTGAAGAAAGTTCTGAAAAGGAAAATTGTGAAATTGATATAAAGATTGGTAAAAAAATGAAAGTAGTAGGGTTTGGGAGGAGTATGGGCGGGAAGAGGAGACGTTGAAGGAGTCAAAAGAAAATGTGTTGCTGCGCTTTATAAATTCACACAAACAAACACGCCAGTTTATCTTCCCATAATATTTTATCATTATTTGGCTTAATTTATAGAGACGCCTTATTTGTATGGAAAATGATTTTTTAATTATTAAATTTTAACAATTTTATATTAAAATCTTTTCTAAGTGGTTTTCATTTTTTCTTTTTTCTCATTCTTAATATTTTAAAATCATTGAGAAGATAACATTTCATATTATAAGAAAAAGTTGTCAAAATTTAGTAGTTAAAGTATCATTGTCCCAATTATATATTGTGTTGCTTTGAATGAATGTATTATTAAAAAAAATAGAAAACAATGATTAATAAGTGAGTAGAATGTTATTTTAAAAGTGATACAAGATCACATCATGTTGTAAAAAGAAATTATCAAAATTTAGTAGTCAAAATATCATCATCTTCAAAGAAATTCACTGAAGATCTAATCTCACAACCCATAATAAAATTAAAGAGAGATACTACCAAATTACCCTTTTACTTATATTCATTCTCTTTATTATGAAAAAATAACATAATAAAAATTAATAACGCAGATCATAATTTATTATGGTTATAGTAAAACTTTATTACTTCTGAAATTAATATTAAAAAGAAAAAAGTCTCAATGTGAATAAATTATTTTTTATCTTATATATTAAATTTATTTTCATACAAAATGTATATATAAAATATATTGTATTATTCTTTTATAAATATTTTTTTATATTTTCAATTCTTCAATAAAATTTATAAAAATAATTTTATATTACATATAACAATAGAGATATTTTAATAATCTAACTTTTTAATATGTCACATCAATCCGTTCAAAAATTTTACTTCTTAATTCATTCTAAAATTATTTTCGATCCTTAAAAGAAATGATACTAATTTTACCATACAATTCTTCTGTTTTATCCCTCTTCTTCTAATCATGGTGTTAAAATTTTTTGTAAGAGAAATAAATGAATAGAGAGAGAGCAGGCATGTTGAAATCGAAATGGGTGATGGGTCAGCGTGTCCCCTCTTCTTCCCTCTTGCTTCCCTACAATCATACACTAAACATTACTAACACAAAATGGTGCATCATCTCTTATACACATGTCTATGTATTTCGATCTTTATATTACTATATCATCATAACTTAATTCACCCATAAATATCTCTCTTATACCCATACTTTTATTGCATCAAAATTTCCATCTCTATCCCAACCAATGCTTTTTCAATCTTGGGACCGCCCATTCTTCCTCCAAAAACCATCCTCTTTATTTTTATCTTTTCTCTCCCTCCTCCTTCATTTCCTCTCATCAATTTCAATTTAATCACACTAACTCACTCACATATAGCGCTGGAGATCAAATCAAAATTTACATAAAACAAAATGTTGTTTTTTTTCCCTCTTCGCAGTATCAGACATGCATCGTATAATAAGATGATACCGTATGCATATTGACACAAATTTGAACAGGAATAGATATTTGTCGGTTGCGGGAGTGAAGATTATTTTATGGATATGTTAGGAAAAGATATATATATGCACACATGCACGGAAGGCATGGGCGTTTTATGCATTCATGGATCATATTTAAACATATTTGGTATTATTAGAACGTAATAGTAATAATAAAAAAAAAAGGTTAATATATATATTTATAAAATGATAGCATAGAAATGTCACTGTTGTGTGGCATATCTATCTACAACAGCCATCCTAAGAGAAAGAACCTCGTTTTTGGTGAACCCTAAGAAGCAGCTGAGTTGAGTCGAGTTGAGTCTCTCTCTTGGAGCACCTCTATATCTGTGTCATAATCTCACCCCTTTCTTCTTCAACCCTTCTCCTTCTCTCTCTCTCTCTCTATCTCTCTCTCGAATAGATTCTATAAGATCGCAGTTTCCAAAGACCCCAACTGAAGTTCAAACCCCATAATCTCTCTTTCACGCTCATCGAAGACAACACAACACACAAACAACATGGACTCTTCTTCATCACCGCCAAACAACAACAACTCTCTCGCTTTCTCTCTTTCCAATCACTTCCCAAACCCTTCTTCCTCTCACTCTACCTCTCCTCTCTCCCTTTTCCACTCCTTCACCTCCTATCCATCTCTCACCCTCACAGGTTCCTTTTTTTCTCTCTCTATACTCTTTAAAATATTTATTTTCTCTCACTTTAAGTAAAATCTTCCTAAAATATTTTATTAATATTCCATAACTTCAGGCAACAGCACGGTGGATGCACCACCGGAGGCAGCAGGCCGCGGAGGGGCCACCAACCTCTCCATATTCACCGCTGCTCCCAAGTTCGAGGACTTTCTAGGCGGTTCCGCCACAGCAGACACCACCGCCACGGCTGCACCGCCACAACTCCCGCAGTTCTCCACTGACAACAACCTATACGAATCGGAGCTGAAGACAACTATAGCCGCGTGCTTTCCTCGCGGCTTCGCCGCAGAAACAAGCACCGAACCTCAAAAGCCGTCTCCGAAGAAAACCGTGGACACCTTCGGCCAGCGCACTTCCATCTACCGTGGCGTCACCAGGTATCTTTTTCATCGCCACCTTTTTTTCGCCGTCATTGTTTCATTTCTAAATAATTGTTTTTGTTTATTTATCTGTTTTTTTTTTCTTGTTTCTTATTTTCAGGCACAGATGGACCGGGAGATATGAAGCTCATCTATGGGACAATAGTTGTAGAAGGGAAGGACAGAGTAGGAAAGGAAGACAAGGTAAAGATACTATTACATGCTAGTTTTAGGTATTATTTATTGTTGTTAGAGAGGGGTTGAGGCTAACGTGCACCGGGGAGGGTGCAGGCGCGAACCGGGTCCACGAGATCTGGAACTGAGTGTGAAACGGTCCACTGAATGTGACCGGAATAAATGGGAGTAAAAGAATGTGGCTCACCGTGTATATAATCCCAATGAAAACCCTTCTCAATGGTTCAGATTACTCTGCCAGCCTCGCAGGAGCATTAGATTGCTGAGTTTGTGTGTGTAGTAACAGTGCGACGAGTGTCATGTCTGTCTAGGTTTTACGAAGTGAAACAGTGAGTGGCACAGTGCGTGCTTTTTTATTTTTTATTTTTCTTTTTCATTAGTTCATTAGTGATATTAATGATATTATTTTTGTGTGATGACTGATGTGAGTGAATGGAGGTGGTGGTGTTAAAGATTCTGACCGTGCTTTGTTTTGTTTCTTTGCGTGGCTTTTGTACCTGGGGAATGATTGCTGACTCGTGGGATCTTTTGCTCATTATGTGGTTTCAGTTTATTTGGGTGAGTATGATTATTACTTTGCAGCATTACATGACTTGGTTTAGACATTGACCTCATCATTTGTTTTACCGTAGCAGCACATATTCTCTTCCATCTCCTGTTCATTTATGATCATGAGTTTGATTGCGCATTTCTTAGATTCAGATTCTTCCCAAGGATCCTAATCATTTTAGTCAAAAAATGACTTTTTTGTTTCTTCCTCCTTTCTGTGTTTAGGTGGTTATGACAAAGAAGATAAGGCAGCTAGAGCTTACGACCTCGCTGCTCTCAAGTACTGGGGTCCAACCACCACCACCAACTTTCCGGTTAGTAGAAGACACGGTTTCATTTTTACCTGTATTATGTATTACTATGCACCCGTTAGCTTTTGTGTGCGTGATTCAAACCTTTCTATAGTTGATAATCTTATTCTGCATTTCACAGATTTCCAACTATGAGAAGGAGCTGGGGGAGATGAAGAACATGACGAGGCAAGAGTTTGTTGCTTCTCTGCGAAGGTAAAATTAGTTATTTTTATTAAAATGTGAGGTAGGAGAATAGTTTTATGGGCATGTTTAATTTATTTTGGCTCCCTCCATGTTACAGGAAGAGCAGTGGTTTCTCTAGGGGGGCCTCTATATACAGAGGAGTGACGAGGTATTTGTCTATGTTGTACTTTTAGGTTTTAACGTTTTGTGGCCTCATTTTCATTCCTTTTGACCGCTAGCGGATATCTATTGATTCTGAATGAATAAAATAATTTGATTCAGACACCACCAGCATGGCCGATGGCAGGCGAGAATAGGCAGAGTTGCCGGAAACAAAGACCTCTACCTTGGCACTTTCAGTGAGTCATCAAAATCTTCCTTATATTCACATCAATTATTGTCTACTTTCTTGCTTTCCATTCCTCTACACATGTCCTTTTTTTTGAAAAGGAAACAACTTCCTAAAATTTTGTACACATACACACAAGATGCTGCTGCTGGCAATGAGGTGTTTGTTAAAACTACCCAAATGGCCAAAAATCCCTTGCCACTTGCCAAGTTGCATATTTTTATTTTTTTTGTTTTGTTTTGAAGTTTATGATTTGATACTAACTAAAAGGAGTAATTTTCTTAAAAAAATTAGGCACTCAAGAGGAAGCTGCGGAGGCCTATGACATTGCAGCTATCAAATTCAGGGGGTTAAATGCAGTGACAAACTTCGACATGAGTCGCTACGACGTGAAGAGCATTGCGAACAGCACACTTCCCATTGGGGGTTTATCCAGCAAGAACAAAACCTCCGGAGATTCTGCATCTGAGAGCAAAAGCCACGAGGCAAGCCGATCCGACGAACGAGATCCATCGTCAGCTTCATCCGTGACCTTTGGATCACAGCAGCAGCAGCAGCAGCAGCCTTCCAGCTCTACCTTAAGCTTTGCCATCCCTATCAAGCAAGACCCTTCAGATTACTGGTCCATCCTGGGGTACCACAATCCTACCCTGGACAACAGGGGGGTCAGGAACACTACCAGTGTTACTACAACTTCACCCTTCCAAATGGACCTCTCAAGTGCCCCCTCAAGTACCGGCAGTGAAAACAACGCCGCGTTTTTCAGTGGAGGAGGCGTCTTTGTTCAGCAACAAAGTGCTCATGGTCACGCTAATGCTAATGGTCATGGTCATGGAAATGGAAGCAGTGGTTCTTTAAGCTGTTCAATCCCATTCGCCACGCCCATCTTTTCTCTAAATAGCAATACTAGTTATGAGAGCAGTGCTGGTTACGGCAACTGGATTGGACCTACTCTGCACACATTCCAATCCCATGCAAAACCAAGTCTCTTTCAAACCCCAATATTTGGCATGGAATGAGCTCATGCACGAGGTAGGATGAGAATCTGTGCATATAATGATGAAAGGGGAAGGAAAGAAGTGGTGATGGTGTTTTAGCATGCAACACAACGCAATGCAACGCAAGGACGAACGGACCAGTCTCTTTAGCTGATGCACCATTTCAATGAGTTGGACTGACACTCATAATTCATCACAACCGTAGCTAGACCTAGCTGACACTGTACTAACTCAAACTTCCTTTGTTGTGTTTTCTATCATTTCTCTTTCTTTTTTTCTTTTTTTTTTTCTTTTACGCCTTTAGCTTTTTGTCCCTGTTAATATACTGACATGATTTCATGAGTATAATGGGAAGGAAATCCTTTTGTGTAATCCCTTTCATCTTATTTATTTGTTGGTATCACCTTGCCATCCATGCGAAAAGCATTCAATGCCTACATATATTGCAGCACCTTTAGCACAATGTCTTTTTTACCATTTTGGGTAAATTCGCATCAAATGTGTGGAATAGTTTAATTTTCTGGTTTCCAAATAATTGAAAATAAGAAATTGACCAAGTTTTGGAACAAAATGACTAGGGACGTATGATTATCCGCTTTAGTGTTTTTTGTCCATCGGGTGCGACCAGTGTGCTACGGAAAAAGCTGAGGTTATATTCGTTGAGTTAGTCTTGGAAGAATTTGAAAACTGGCGTTTATTGTGAGTGCTTCTTTCTCTTTCGGCTAGGCTTGTTTCACATGCAGCCACACCTCTCTCTCTCTCTCCCTCTGTCTCTCTCTGTACTTTATATATACTCAGTCATTTGCTTTTACTTTTTACTAGGAACAAAATTTTAATGCTTTTTTGTTTTTTGGAAGAGTACATATTTCTTAAATTCTTCATTTTTGTTAAAGGTGTAATTTTTTACTTTAAAATTTGATTTTTAAATAGCCCATCAAAGTCTAAGATATTTAATAAACGAACATTATAAGCTTCATCTCTTGCGACTGATTCATGATGATAATTCTAGAAAATGACGGTGCATAGTTGCGTATGTTTTTATTCAATTTAAACGTCTTGGTTTGATGTAATAACAGTTAGCCAACAAAATTGACGCAACAGGTTTTTAGAACAGAGTCATGGTCTGAAGCTGTTAAATGTAAATGAATTATACGTTAAAATGTGTGGTGTTTTATGTTGAAAGGGAAGTGAGGTTTTGATGATCGTAATGGGAAGAGCGGAAGAAATAAGCAAAGTGAAAGAGTGTAGGAGAAGGTAATAATTGGTCCTATATAGTTGTGTACTAGTTACACTAGAAAGGTAAGTCCGGGGCCACTAATTATGAGGGAGCACAATTTTGACCAAAAGTTGGATAATCGAAATTCAAAAGTGAAAAAATAAAGTATAACTAGCAAAGATCATGATACACATAGGACAGAAACAAAAACCATAATATTGTTAGTGTTGTTGTGAACTTTTTGCAATGGGTCCCTTCCTTTTAGACTAGTTACAACTGGACTTTAGTTTGGAGACACAAGTTCAAAAATTGAAAGAAAAATGGAAGGAGAAAAAGGAGGGAATAGAAGAAGAAAATAAAAATAATGTGTTTTGGTGTGTGTCCCTTGAAGGGTTATGATCAGTGTCCTGTGTGTACCTTTCGGCGCTTATTAGATCCTTCCCCACCATGCCCTCATCTTTGACCATTGCTTTGACTATTGCATCTTTTTGTTTGAAGCACTACGTTATATGGAAGTGTACTGAAAATGGAACCTATAACACCAATACAGCATTCTTCCGAGTAATGCCATCTCCAACATTAATTTCCAACCCCTTCACCTGAACATCTCTTCTATCTTTTGCCGTGAACCATAACCAAAACAGACAAGAATATTCCAAACTTTTCCTTCTTTTTCTCTTTCTCTCTCTCTCTCTGTGATACCATGCATGACCACGAGGGTACTATCTTCTTCTCACTGCCCAGGTTAAACACAAGTACAAAACTAACCAAATACTAAAACCTATTTAATTTGCCTTTAATGATGCATAAATTACTCACAACGTGTGAGATCTCCTTCTATAATGTCTTTGCTATCATCATGCATCTTTTTAACTATCATAATCTCTCTCTCTCACTATGTCTGTCTCCACATTCACAGTTTTTGTTTCCTCAAAATATTTTTCATTTTTAAGAAAAGCGTTTGTTATTTCTTATCTAATAATGTCTCCAATTAATTATATCGTAAAATAATGAGACGAAGGACTAGTACTCGTGTTATACATGCTAATTTGAAACATCCTCAAAATAATTTATATCTGAATCTTATTCTAATCCAGAAAGCAAGCTGCAAATATTTGAAAATATAAAGATGGTTACGATAAAGTGATTTGTAATTTAAAGGTGAAAATTGACAATGGAAAGGGAAATGAAAATAGCAGTATACAAACCTAAATAAAATTTACATGACTTTAAATACAAAAGCAATGTAGATGATTAGGAAAATAATAAAGACTTTCATAAAAAAAAAAAAAAAAAAAAAAAAAAAATAAAAAAACATACTAAAATAAAAAAAATTTAAATAAATTTAAAAAAAAAAAAAAAATAAAAAATTAAAAAAAAAATAAAAACTTTCATAAAAAAAAAAAAAAAAGAACAGAAAAGTTGAAAATGCATACTTTTTTCTTCTTCATGAAACAAGGAGTCTTTGATGCGTAGCTGTTACAAGAATATTCGGTGAAAGTATTTCAATCACCAATGAAAAATACAATTCCTATTTATAAATCCCCTAACCTAATATAATCATACATGTAATAACACCTCTCAATAAGGTTTACCAAACTAAAAGTTACACATGTATATATTAAAAGAAAATATATACACATGACATAGATAATACATTTATTTCACAAGATAATAAAATGGAGTTATGATATTATTTTCTCTTTTTCAGATGAATAAGCCCTTGAACATTAATACATATTTGTCCACAAATATAATTGTAACACCAAGTATAATTAATTACAACATGACTTTCATATACCCAATAAAAATATATAGCGCACTATAAAAAATAAAGTTACATTATATTAGTCACCAATTTATAATTATAAAGCAGAAAAATTCTATCAATCATTCATTAGTTATGTACAACATCAATCTATATAACAAATGATTATTCATTAACAAATATATCACTAAAAAAAATTCTTAAATCTTTAAACAAAGACAAATTTTAATAACTATATATAACTAGTTATTATATTAGTTATTATATTGACCAATTTATATATTAATTTATAAACTAAAAATTATTGATAATTAAAATAGTTTTTATCTTGAACAAAAATTATAATTATAGTTTTTAAATTGGAAACTAAATTATTATTTTTTAATTGATATTCAAATTAATTATTAATATTAGTGATCAAGATTTTGACAACCAGATAAATTGGTTTCTCAATAGGAAATTGAAGTTTAAACATATTCTTTGTTACAAAAATATCATTAATTATGAATTTTCTTAATATTAGTATCAGCATTTTTTAGGAAAATTTTTGTCAGTTAGTTGGAGTCGCATATAATTATATATAATTATATGTAATATTGTAATTGTTTGCGCTCACCAATCTTACGTTGTCTCTGGAAATAAGCCCTTATTAATCATTATATTACATATATTCCTTCTAAAAAAGAGACTTCCCAATTGCATTATTTGAACTTATAGCTACCTATAATGGCTAGAATCTACCAAAGTATGAAACAAAGTCCCAGATATTTGTTCTCGTTGTTGGGCAGATGAATTTTAATTTCGCAATCCGAAAATACATTTCTAGCTTAACCTTTGGTCGGTTTCTTGAATTCATGAATGAAGTTGTAGAGGGAGGAAAACGTGGTTGAGCATGGAATAATTTTGGAACGAAAGAAACTAAGTGATAATTTGGTGGTAATGGTAGTTTATGTGAAGATAGGTAGGGGATTAAATTATGTGTTGAAAGGAAGTTGACAGGCACATGCGATTTGAAAAGGCTACACTTTGAAATGGAACAAAATGAATAATGATAGTCAAATGTAAAACTGCAAAAAGCTCCTAACTTTTTCTTTTTGTTCTTAAATTTGAGCGTAGGGACATCTTTTTTCTGTTTTCTTTCTGTAATGCTTTATTTTTTTTCTCTTTTGAGTGAGTTAAGTCGCAATCTATGTTCCCCATATGTTTTGTCTCAAAACAAGTTATGTCGGCCATAGGATAATACAAACATCCACCTTAACTTTATTCATTTATTCCTAATAACTAATTAATTAATTACATTTTTTTTTTCTTTTTGGGTGAGTAGCTTTGGTTTGACCGAGCAACCAAACCAACCCACTATTTGTTTGATTGTGTTTTCCTTTTACGTTAACTTATAATGATGAAGGATTTAGAGGAACAGTGGGTTTTGGGATGCGAACAAGAAATGACATAATTAAGAAATTACTTGTTTTGAAAATAGTGTGTGGAAGGAATTATAATAATGATTTGTTAACATTGTGATTTTGATAATCATGCGTGGACGAACCCTCACGTGCTTTTCTGATCGCACTGCTACCGCAAAGCGTGCGGTTTAACGTCAGAATTAGATTTCATAAATCTTATTTATTCCTCTCTCTGTCACTTTATATATTTCCCACTTCATTTCATATCTCTCTGAGTTGAATATTAAACTTAATTTTCTAAGTAGAAATTAACACATGTTAATGCATGCATTACTTAATAATTACACTTAAATTATAATTAGTAATACTCTATTTCGAAAGTAATTTATTGAAGGCACGATCAGTTGTAATTGTGAAAACATGTTCTAATGATAGTGTAAAAGTATATATTATATATATATATTATAATTGAATGAAATAAAAAATAGAATCTATATTTGTTTTGGACAGTGTGTAGGACTCTAGATTTTTTACTATTCTAGAATCACATAGTACAGTACCATTTATTTCAATGGTGCAGTGAAAGTAATGTGGTATACTAAGCATAAATATTAAGAGGAAATAAAATATCTCCTTTGAAACAAAATATTCTTTAAATAATGTATGAGATTGAGATGGTAGAGCAGTACAAAGAGCTTTTATTAAGTTATTAGGAACTAAGGTAGCTGCGCTACTATACTATGGTGAAGTGAAAAGACATAAATACATAAATAAATAAATGCAGATTTATGAGGAACAGCAATGAAATATATTATATAGGGGTTAGCATCTATGAAGTTTTAATGACAAACTTTTTATGAAGTGAATGCATTCCACAGTTCAGCCATAGGTTTTATGACCTATCTTCTTTTAACACTATTCTCAGTCATATGTAACAGACCTCATCTGGGCCAATTATAGGTACTCCACAAAGCCCAAAACAAGTTAAGGTGTGTAAAATAAAGTTATTTACAATAATAAGTTTTAAGTGCACAAATATTAACAAAATGAAGGTATTATTGAGAGGAGAACAATAAAGAATGAAGAGAGAAAAGATTTAGTGATGGTTCAACTTGAAATATCGCCAACACCCACCTACCCAAGCTATGGGTACTTTCAAAGTTTTAGGCTTTTGCTTGTACATGATGAGCTTTTATAAATTAAATTGTAGGTGTACTATGCAAGCAACTTTTAAGAATAGATAGGAAAAAAAATTATAATTAAGTTACTTGAAGTAATAAGATGACTAAAAATAAATACGATATCATAAAAAAAAATACTAAATATTAAATTGATCAATTTCTCTAAAATAAGGTATAATGAAGATTTAAAATTTTTTATCACCCGTGTTAATTTTCTTATAACAACAAACTTTTGATGGTGAACTCATGCCCTTTTCTTTCTATAGGTAGTTACGCATACGAAAAACAAAAATATTAAGAACATGTTAGAACATTACTAAAATAATGATAATATAACTATCTAGAGTGATTGCGTTGTTAACAAAGCAAAATACAAAATAAATGAACTATAATGTCAGATATGTGATTTCAACCAAAATTTGTAACAAATAGCGTTTTTCAACTATGTGATAGGTTGACATAAAATAAGTCTAACATATTAAGTTCACGGTTTCTTTTTGGAGTACAAAGGTTAAATAGTAGTTTGAAACATTGCATCCCAACAGTCTAAACTGACAAGAGATAGTAACAAATAGTAACTACAATGATAGCTTTGTCGTATATTTGGGTTCGACCAGAGCAAGAAAAGACTTGGGTCCAAAAGTAAACAGATAATTAAAAATAGGTATTTCTTATCGGATTTTGCTTCCTGCACTCCCACAAATTTTTTGTTCACCCTCTCAAATCTTCAAAATCTTCAATTTACTGTTTATAGAAATGACTTCCATATTACATGTTCCAAAAAATTTCTGGAACAAGTTTTTCAAAATTCTCAGAACAAAATTTTCATAACAGGCTTTTTGAAATGAGATTTCCGGAATAAAATTTTCAAAATAAATGAAATGTATTCTTCTTGCACCTTTCTAATTTCAACCTACACCTCCATAAATTTTATTGTATTTTGATTGTATAATCTAAAATATATTTTATTTTTTGAACTAAAATAATAAAAAATACATTACTAATTGTACAATCCAAAATATACTTGTATTTGAAATTGTGTATTCTGAAATAAAGAATTATATTCTGAATTATATATTTCAAAATATAAAATTGAAAAATACTTTCATAAAAAAACTTATGGAGGTAGAGGAAAGTTGCCTTAAAATGGTTATTGATCGTGTGTTTGTTTGAATTGGACTAGGCCCATATCTAAAACTATATTATGGACAAGGCCGTATCTCATTTTGAAAACACGTTGTTTTGTAGGAATGGTGGCTACAAAAAATAAGTAGTCCAAACGTTGAGTCTCGTATTCTGAATAATGAAGAACAAGAATGTTAGGAAATTGAATTTGCAGAAGGAATTAAAAAAACTTGTAATTGCACATAAATTGTGTATTCAGCTTTTGTTACAAACAGTTAGGTATGCATGTTTTACATAATATTATGTTGTAATTTAGAAGAAGAAACTGGTGAAAGTTGCCAAGTTGTCTGATATAGCAGACACTATTTTGGATAATCTTTTTATTGTTGTTAGCTTGAAACTAAAAGCTAATGAAAAAAAAAAATGGTAAAGTTGATAATGACAATACTACTGCAGAGAAGGAGGAGGAGAGTGTATATATCTGAGGCAAAGGCAATTTCACGTGAATAATTTTGTGATTGTGTTGTTGCCATCGATAAACTTCACTCAAATGTCTTCATCTTAAGCTTTTTTTGGCTTTATTCTACTTCTGGCTACCAACTTGAACTGAGTTGTAGTGATGCTATCTCAAATCGCACTAACTAATAAATACTATTTTTTTTTTCACACTCAATCACATTTTCTTAGGACTAATGTGCTGGTGGTACACAATTTTAGTAGACCAAATTGAGAGCATTATTTTTGTTTTACTTTTTTAAAAACGAGTGTTACTTTCACCAGTGCTCGAATAAAAAATTTGAAAACCAAACTGAAAGTGTGGTTTTTAAGATTATGAGTAAAATTAAAGAAAGGGGAAAATATTTTGTGAGTTTAATTTGAAGCCGTAGCGGGCAGGGCACAGAAATATAAGGAGGGATATAGCATTGAATTCAGTGAATTAGGTATGAGAGTACTTTGAGGCAACATAGTACGATAGAAATCATCGAATCGAATGAAAAATGAATCGGTTTCTTTAACTTACTTTTGTGAATAGGAAGTGATGTTGTTTGCGGATACTTTTTCTTACATGTATGCATGCTTGTCTCTGTCCTAACTAGCAACAAAGAAAGAAAGAAAAGAAGAGCATGAGCATGCATTGCATGCTGCTGCTTATCACTGAAAACTAAAAAGTAGTCTACACTTTTTGTTACCAATATTTTACTGTAAAAGTGCTTATCCTCAACTTCCTATTTTATTCAGAAACAGGACAACTACAATCGAACACCCTTCACCGGACACACAGGTTTCTTTCTAAGTACTCTGCTTCCACATCAATGCTACCCAGACACTCAACACACACACCGTAACAGAGAGTGGATAAATTAAATGATGATAGTACTATTTGGGAGTAATTTTTTTAATGAAAATAAATTACTTATTAATCATTGTGCAAGGACATTAAAAGCAAATACTATCTCGTGAGTTCACTCACCGACAATGTAGGTAAGGAGAAAGGGACATAACCCTTTTAAGTTTTAACAATAACACATGTATTAGGTTGTCCAAGGTCTCCTCAACACGAGGGAATAGTGCCACACTCTGATTTTCCTTATTTATATATTTATAAACATTACTAACTATGCATGCATGTATAGCTTTAGATTCTATACATTCGTGGTGGTATATCTATGTAATCAAAATAAAAAGAAAAACAAAATTATATAAAAAAAAAAAACTAACATATTAATATGCAAGTAGGCAATGACACATAATCTTTTCAACTCTTAATGATTTAAGAACATTTATCGGTCAACTAAAATAATGTCGCATGTCATACTTTTATTAAATTCATATAAAAAGTCACCGACTTTTGTTTTTATGCCGAGAAGCAACGTTCCTAAAACTTAACCCATGTCATATGGCAACCGGCAACCCCAATCAATGGTTTTTATTATCATTGAATAGTGATTGAATTAATTTGAGTTACTTTTGCTGCAATGACACACTACTTAGGCAAATTGGAGAGAGGAAAAGTAGATGCAGACAAAAGAAGGTAGCTGGACTTGACCTAATTTTTATCATACTTGGACTTTTCTCACAACATTGCATTCAACACAAACGCACCTAAAAAGTGTAACTACAACACCATTCTGTGAAATCTTTTCATCACATCCAAAACCTGCTGCAGAGGTACCCAATCAGAGCCTGGGTTAGTAGCCACACTGTTCATAGATGCTTTTTTGTTTTTTTAATTACCCTTTTATATTATGGACCGACTAAGACCTCAACCATATTAGCCTTTGTCATTTTCAATTTTAACCATAGTTTAAATTCTACTCAAATAATTAATGTATTTGTAGTTTAAATAAAATAAAATTGGATTTAATGTTGTACAAAATTTGTAAGTAATCACAAAAATCAGTCATAAATTAAAATTAAGGATGGTTAAAGATTTGATGGTAAAATCTTCATAGAAATTTTTTAATAATAGATAAAAAAATTTGTTGGTGGTCAATAATTATCTGTATGTAAATTCCTGGTTGATAATTATTGACTAAATATTTTGAATTAGTAAAAGTTATTGTTAAATATTTTGATTTAGTTTATTTTTTCTTTAATTTTTCTTTTACCTTCTTTTTCGCTTTCTCTTCTTCATTCTCTTTCTACTTCTTCCTATTCTTCTCCTTCATTTTGTTTATTCTTTTTTATTGTCGTCGTTGCAAACACCACCACCATTGTCATCGTTGTTGTGTCCACTTTATTTACTTCATTTTTCTTATTTTCTTCATAATTGTTATCATAGTCGTGTCGTTGTTGTCATCGTCATATAGTTCTTATTATCGTCATTGTCACCTCTTTTTCTTCCTCTTCCTCTTTCTTTTTCTTTTTTTTTTCTCTTCCGATTCTCACTATCTCCATTTAATTTATAATAAATATTTCGTTAGATTTAGTAGAAAAGTTGACATACATTTTACCGTTTAAATTAATAAAAAATTTTGAAAAAAAAAATTACAAAAAGAAATTTACACTAGATTTATCAACATATTTTAAAATTTTCAAACCATACATACAATTACATACTGATTTACAAAAAAATTCAGTCACTCAAAAATTTATTGACGTATGATATGATCAAAACCTAAAACAGAAAATTTAGTGTCAATTTCATTTGTCAATAATAAAAATTTTAAATTATAATGATAATAAAAAATATAAATTATCCACTATTTACCAACAAATTTTACTGTCAAATATTTCTTTCAGTAACTAAAATCCTAAAACTTTATCGATAAGTTTTGTTTTACCAAAAATTCTTTTTGTTGATAAAATCTATTAATAAATATTATTTTATCGGTGTATTTTTCTGTCAATATATTATCATTAGTAATATGCTATTTTTTAGTAATGACCTCAAGAAACTCTCTTTTGATAAAAAGTAAACTAATAATGCCTCATCCATAAATAATAAAAACTATGTATAATATTTTTGATAAAATGGAATGCGGGTAGACAAATTGTTTCGAATCATCATTGATAATCAATATGTTAGTAGAGATAATTTGAACAATAGAGAAAGGTATAAAATCTAAAGTTTCAAAAAATAACTAAACTGTTTATCTTTAATGAAAAGTTCAAAAGTTTGAATAGACAAGGATTGCTCTTTCTAACGTAATCTTTATCTAATCTTTATTTTACTTTCACACACAAAGATACAAATTGCTTTCCGTAGTTTCCCCACCGTTGCTAAAAATTCCATGCAAGAATATAAATATATTTCTAGTTTTTATATAAATTTTCTTTACCTTCTTTTTTCCTTCACTTAAAAACTAATAAAAATAATAAAGCAATGAACACACGATAAATGAATTATTTTTATTTATACAAATAAAGTAACAGATTTTGTACAAAATGATTTTGTATATTTTTCTTGGGCTAGGATTATCTTTTATCACGTTTCAGATCATATTAGTAATGCTGCGTATACTTATAAATTCATTCACGGTGCATAATGCTGGAAAATATATTGTATAATTTAACAATTGATTTGATTGAAAATCATGTGATTTGATTAAATCGACTCATACATTGAATCGTTACATTTTACTTCTGGTATGTTTTATTTATCATCTTGTTGATATTTTATATAATTGTGTCACATCTATATATATATATATATATATATATATATATATATATATATATATTCAAAACTTGAAATTTCGTCACGGTTTCGTTCTTAAAAGGTGTGTTTCATTCTTAAAAGGCGTCTCATAAGGTGGAAGAATGAAAGAGTATTTAAAGCTGGGGCAAGGAGAGTTGTTGTTTCCAAAGACGATGCTAATGTTCCGATCGCAAGTCTGACAATATCGTTAAAATCAACAACCGCGTTCCCGAGGTATTAGTGTGGAGCTTCGCCATAATTTCTTCCTTAAAAGACGTCTCTGAGGGTGAGAGAGGAAAAAATATTTAAACTAGGCAAGCCCCCCAGTCGAGGACAAGGGGAGTTATCATCCCACAGACAGTGTCAATGTTCCAACCCGACCCAAGTCTGTTCGGCAGCATTAATAGGAACACCCACCGCGAGGTATTGTCTCCCTTGGAGCGTGGAACTCCGTCACAATTTTTTTTGCTTAAAAGGCGCCTCGAAAGTATTGTTCTTGTACACCCAATAAGCTCAACATTCGCTTAGGAGCCGAGGTCAAACGCAATTTAAATACTCATTTCTCCCTCCACCCTCCGAGGTGCCTCTTAAGGATAGAACCGTGATAGAGTTCCACGTTTCAAATAGAACAATACATCGAAAACACGGTGGTTATTCCTAAGGATGACTTTAAATACTCTTCCTTCGGGTCGAAACAATATATATATATATAAATTTTTTTTATTCATAATGACAAATTAATAAGTTTAATGGTATATTATATAACTATTTATCATGTATATTTTAGAAATGGATGGAAATTAATTTTTTTGTCTTTTTATGTTTTTTTTTTATAAAACATAACAATTAATGTTAATAGATAATAAAATATAAAATTAAATATATACATCATATTTTAGATTTATGCCAAGGTTTTAGACGGAAATAATATTTTTATTTGAATCCCATATGTTAGCTATTTTTGCGGAAATTCTCTTTTGGATAATTGAACGCTGTTATCGTGCATTTAATATATATTTCTCTCTTCCAATCCATACAATCTTCAGACCATTTTGGAATTTGAAAAATTATTTAGGTTTAATTACTTTTTTTGTCGCTGTTTTCGTCAAAAAATATCAAGTTGGTCGTTAAGTATTTTCTAATTTCAATTTGGTCCCGACTTTTGCAAAATTGATGCAATTTGGTCTTTACCGTTAAATTTATTGAAACAGATAAAGGATTTTCATCAAGTTTGACAATTGGATTATGTTAATTACACCAACAAAATAAATTATATTTATTAACAACTTCAATTTTAATGAAAAATTATTGATCTATTTCAAGAAATTTAATGAAAATGACCAAATTGCATTAGTTGTTCAAAATTCAAAACCAAATAGACTAAAAAAAAAGTACATGACCAACTTAACATTTTTGAACAAAAACAAGAAAAAAAAAAGTAATTAAACCAAATATTTATCAAGATGTTGTTTATTTCCTTTTTGGTTGTCTTGTTAGTTTTACACAAATTGTATTCATCTCCTACTCTCATATGTTTTTGAAGAAAAAAGGGAATTAGATATAAACTCATTTTTTTTTCCTATCATTTCTCATTTGTTCTATTTCTTTCTTGAAGAAAAAAAAAAGGTAATTCTCTTTTATCTTACTTGATAATAAAATATTAATTTAATAGTTAATATTGTTTTTTAATCTCATGAGCCTTTGGTATATTCGTTTTTTATGAATATAGAAGAAAAAAAATAATGAATTATGTGTTTTTTCATAATCGATTTTTAATTGTGACTTAATTATAATATATTTTTCTTTTTCTAATTATATCTCTTAAATTATTAGATTATGATAAATTATTTTCAATATTATTTAAAAAAATGTATATTGACAAAGGATAATAAAATAAATTTATTATTTAAAAATGAGTAAAGGAAGATATCGGTAAAGATAAAAACAAGATAGATTATACTTCTTAACAACATAATATTAATAATCAAATTGTTCGGTTAATAAAACCACATTTTTGAAACATTATAATAATGATCCAACAATTTAATAATATTACTTTTCAACACTTTTTTAGATCTTGTTATATGTATATTACGAACTATTTCCCATCAAGTCGACCTAAGAGTTTATTTATATTTTTTTAGAAATTTTGGATCGTTACAAATTGAATTAACGTAGTAAATATCTAGTATGTTAAATTTATTTCTAATTGTTATAATAAGTACTTATATTGATTGGAGTTAATAATTAATAAAAGAAGCTTTACATTTTACATAATTATACTATCTTATTTATTGTTATAGGAAAATTAAAACTGTCATAAAAAGTGTTGCTTTTATTAACATAAATTAATCTGAGCTTATCAAACATTTTAAAGTCTTAGGAACAAGAAAAAATCGGATATATA
>Ga0214544_1005886_pt1 | contig 23263 bp, 10 predicted proteins | sample CNSS3metaG_FD_160074 | JGI IMG/M metagenome (GOLD analysis project Ga0214544, IMG submission 160074) | Root nodule microbial communities from cowpea collected in UCLA plant growth center, Los Angeles, California, USA - CNSS3 | ecosystem: Host-associated > Plants > Roots > Nodule | place: USA...
GTCGTTGCAATTTCATAACATACGAGGAATTCACATGTCCTAATCTAGCATGCCACATATCATATGAGTCAACGATATAAGCAGAAGAACATGATTCATTTATAATTTCTGAAATATTGAGTACAAAAAAACCTTGATCACAATATCCCTTCTCCACAAAACATTATTTTTTGTCATTACAATCTTGTCAGATTCTTAACCCCCACTTTTCCCAGTAGTGCTACAGAGATTAGATTAACTCTGATAGAGGGCACATGTAGCACATCACTCAAGGCCAGAGTCTTCCCAGATGTGAGTTTTAGAAGAACCTTTCATTTTCCAAGGATTGGAGTTGTCCTGGAATCACCAAGATAAACATGTTCTTCTCCATCCCCTACACTAGTGTAAGAGGTAAAAGCACTCATGTTTGCACAAATGTGCTTGGTAGCACCAGAGTCTATCACCCACTTGCTCACATTGGTCATCAAATTTACTTGAGAAACAACCGCAACTATAGTATCTTCCCCTTGGACTATATTTGCCCTAGGATGATTGACGTTTCTTACTCTGCGCCTACACTGAGGTGCATGATGGCCTGGCTTCCCACACACGAAGCAATTACCCTTTTTCTTAAAGACGAGGTTAGATCCATTAGGACGAGACTTTCGAAAGTTATTTTTCCTTTTGTGATCAGGTTTGTTCTCGTACCTTTTTGAAGCAGGTTTGTCTTCTACCACGTTTGCCTTTGCAGATAGTGCTTTGGCCCTTGCAGTAGCACTTTCTTTCCTGTTGGTGTCTTCTATTATGATGTGTGTAATGAGCTCTTGAAGCATCATTTGCTTGTGTCTATGTTTCAATTGTTTATAGTCCGTCCAGGATGACGACAATTTCTCAATCAAAAGTTCTGAAACAAACTCATCAGACAGAAGTATGTTCTCTGCTTTGATATCTTCAAGTAACTTGTGATATTCGTTGATTTGAATCTTTATGTCTTTATCTTTGATCATCTCCCAACGGTAGTAATTCCCTATGACGAACCTTTGTCGAACGACGTCCTCAACAGTATATTTGAGAATCAACGAATCCCAAATTTCTTTCGCTTCCTTATATGAGCAATACACATCGAACAAAACATTAGACACGGCGCTAAGTAAAGTGTGTCGGCATACCTTGTTTGCATAAGTCTAATCTTCAACTTGTTTGGTACTGGATTCGTCAAGTTTCGAAGTTGAGAGAGCCATAGCTACTCCATACATGTCTAGAAGAGCAGACACACGTTCTTGCCAACGTCGGAAGTTTTGCCCAAAGAATACCTCAATTTTTGATACATCCGGAAATGGTTTCGCAAAGACGATCGAAGTTCTAAAACTATTTTGATTCTCCAAAGTAGTAGAGTTGTTGTTGTTGTCAGCCATAAGTCCTTAAGATTGTTGTAAAATACTAACAAAACATGAACAAAAGGGTACTTCCTGAGGCGTGTAAATTCACTGCCCTTAAGGACTTATCCGTGGTGTGTTGCGCAAGCCCCCCAGGATACAAGAGGAACTTCTCGGATCTTCCGAGAATCTCAGAACTAGCAAGAAAGTACTCTTGAAAGAGTATTTATCCCAGATAGTAAAAGAAAGAAATATGAAAGATAAGAGAGCTTGAAGAATGAAGGAGAAGAATGAGAGATGGTGTGTTTTGGAGAGCACCAAAGTCACCTATTTATAGGTGTGAAGGAGAGAATGGAATGGGCTGAAATCCCATATTGCTCACCAACGTTCAAAACTGATTTGCAACGTACAAGGGTAGCCATGAATTTCAATAATTATGGAATCAAAACTGAAGAATCTTTGCACCATAAGCAAAACTACAGCAACGGAAAAATTAAACACTGGAGGCAACGTTCAAAACTTTTGCAATAACCGCTATCATTATAACACAATATTCATTTCCTACCTGTTGCAAGTTTTATCCGCGGATACAGATTTTTTTGACATCCCTAATTTAGACAGTTGATTTGATGTTGTCTTTATATTTGTTTTTTAGTCAATTGGTTCTATTTTTTTTTTTTTTGTAAAAAGAGTTAGAATGTCTTTTTTGGTAAATTGATGTTAACTCCATTTATAAGTGCCACTTGTTAAAATTTGGGTATGTTAAGTGTCAAAATCTGGATGATCTTCTACTTTAGAATCCCTCTGATTTTGACATGTGACATTTTCAAGTAGAAATGACTCAAACTTTGACACATGACAAACATAAATTTTGACATGTGATACTTCCAAACGGTAATAACGTTAATCTAACAGAAGATGGCACATTGAAATTTTTTACAAAAATAAAAACTCAATTGAGATTAAAAAAAAGAAGGTTAAAATACATTTTTGGTCCCAATTTTTGTTAATGTTTGTCAAATCGATCCTAATTTTGTTTTTGTGTTCAATCAGTCACAATTTTTGTCAATTTTTTTTCAATTTGGTCATTTTTTCTAACATTGTTTAAATTATTAACGATAATAAAAAGTGATTGCCACTTGTCAATTCGTAATTTTTTTGATTTTTTTTTTAAATTTTGTTTAATTTTTTTAATGTCCACGTGTCAACCCAACAATGTGCCACATGTTAGAGTTGATGTTTTATATTCAATTTGATCATTATATTCATTATTTTTGTTCAATTTAGTTCCAATTTTTTTTTAATATGAAGCAATTTTGTTCCTCTCCAAATTGAGACCAAATTTACTTTTATATTAAAATTCACATTTTTATTTAGGGTTACAATTAGGGATGGCAACGGGTCGGGTCGGGTATGGATAATAACTACCCGCAAAAAAAAATGTTTGTTACCTGCCCGTTTACCCGTTGGGTATCCACTTAAAAAAATATGCGCGGATTTTTTTAAAACCCGTGGGTACCCGTTGATACCCATATACCCGCAAATATTTTAAAAAAAAATATATATATATATATATTATAAATTTTTTAATATAAAATTATAAAAATAAAATATAGTATAATTAAATTAAATTAAATTTAACCTAGTAAAATATAATTTTAATTTTAATTAAATTTAACTTAATAAAATATAAATTAAATTTTAATTTTAATGTTTTACGGGTAACGAGTACCCGTGGGTACGAATAGTATGATACTCGTACCCGACCCGTTTATAAATGGGTATTAAAATACCCGCTACCCGCGGGTACTAACTACCCGTCGCGGATTTTATCTGTGAATATCTACGGGCGTGGGTATTTTTGTTATCCCTAGTTACAATTAGTTTAAAATTATAACGAAAATTTAAAGGATAAAAACTAATTTTAGATCAATTATGTTAGTTTTCATCCTTAAAATTTTTGTTCTAATTTTAAACAAATTGTAACCTTAAACAAAAAGTATTTAATAAAAATGTGAATTTTAACAAAAATATCATTATAACTTTTATATAAAAATTAAATTTGGTCTCAATTTCAATTTCAAGAGGACAAAATTGCTCAATTTTAAACAGAGGTTGGACTAAATTGAATAAAAATAACAAATATAGGACTAGATTGATTATAAAACATTGATTCTGATATATGACAGCTTCTAGGTTGATAAGTTGGACATTTAATTTTTTTTAAATTAAAATAAATTAAAAAATATAAAAGAATACGAAGTGACACATGACATTAATTGTTCATTATTGTCAATGATTCAAACTATTTTAGCAAAAAAAAAGACCAAATTGAACAAAATTGATGAAAATTGGAATCTATTTGAACATAAAAATAAAAATTAGAACTAATTTGATAAAAATTAACGAAAATTGAAGAAAAAAATATTTTAACAAAAAAAAACTCAATCGAAAAAAGTATAAAAACAAAAAAAATTAAATATATAAATATAGAAAAGAAATTACTAATAAAATCTATATTTTTATATTCAAAACTTTATTTTAAATTTATATTTTCTTATAAGATTTTGAAACAATATATATTTTTTATTCGGTGAATGACCAGGTGGACAAGAAATTATATATGGTTGATATTTTACCAAACAGTTGTTTGATTAAAACTTTTATACCCATAATAAAAGTAGAAAACATGAAACAAAGATAACTACTCTCTTCAGCAGCTCGGGCACGGTAGATCACTACTTGTTATAATTTATAATAGAAAAGCATGAAAAGTCAGAAGATGACATTATAGTATGGTAGTAATGAAAGGAATAATATTAATGAATAAAGTATTGATGAAGGTTATAGTGAGAGACAAGAACATTGGAGTCCCCACACTTTGCGCTATATGTGTCTCCCTCTCATAGCCTTTCAACCTCTACAAACCTCCACAACATCATCTTTCACTTTTCTCCATTTTCCTTTCATCACAACAATCAACGGCTATCATTCATTCTAACATTTTCCCTACCCCATCACATTTTCTCTCTCTTACTCTCTATATACTTTTCATGTGTGGTAATGTAGAGAGGAAAATACAAATGTGAACAATAAAATAAGAGCAAAAGGTATTTGATCAAAAAAAGAGAAAAAGACAAAAAATAAAAAACAAGATAAAAGTGAATAAAAATAATAACACACTATGTCCAACAAATATTAAAATTTAGTTATTTTCTTATCCATCAAATTACACATTACCAATTTATTTTCTTCATTATAGACACTAAACTATGTTAGGTTAGGATGAAATAGATTAAAGGAAAGAATGAGAGAGGGAAAAATAAAAATAAAAAAATAATTAATTTTAATAAGGTGACGTGTAATGAACTTTTAAAAATATACATGAGATTTGAAAAAAAAGAAACTAAAATCTAAGAGCAGAAGAGCTGACTTGTGTGGAAATCTGCTACCTTGCCTAGCTTTTATGATGCACATAATTGATTAAGGTAGCTTCTCTCCTTGTTCATTCTATATTAATGTTTTTTATTGAAGTGATGAAAAAAGAGTAAAAAAAATTAGTTCCATATTTTATTTTTATTTTTTCTTCTGTTTTATGTTATCTTTACCAAATATATTTATATTTTTTTCTAATTAATTTTCTCCTCTTTGACCAATTATTTTTATTTGATAAAAAGATAAGGAAGATCAAACGAGATAAGAAATAAGTAATTACTAAATTAGTGATAGACAAGAAAATGCTTATTATCCGGTAAGTTATTAAATATAATCAATTTTATATATCATTACTGAGAGGGAAAAATAAATAAATCCAAGAATGGAATCAAATTAGAACTATATGACTGTAATTAATATATCACGTGATAAAAGAAAGAGCAAAGGAAAAAAAATGAAATTTATTAGTTAAGTCTTTAGATCGGTCAAAAATTCACAAATCAATAAATTTTTTATAAAAAAAAAAATTTTTTTATAAATATATATATATATATATATATATATATATATATATATATATATATATATATATATATATATATATGTGTATGTATATGTATATATGCTTCCTTAACATAACCTTTTCGCGCTCTCATTTCCTTTCTGTCTCTCTCATCTTTCTCCCCCTCTTATGCTTTCTCTCGGAACTAGTGTTCTGGTGGGTCTCCAACGAGGTAAACAAGTTTGTCTCTGTTCTGGGTTGTAGCTTCTTTGTTTTTCTGCTTTTTGTTACACCTTCACCATTTGAGTATGTCTTTTTTATTGTATTTTTCTATTTTTCGCTTCTCTCTGTGTTTATCTGATTTTCTTCCGATTATCGAGCCTCGTGTTTGAAACGCAGCCTCTTGGTCTCGTCTACTGTGTGGTGACTTTTTTCCTCTCTTTTTTCTTTCGTGTTTGTTGTTTTCTTTTGCCTTGTTTGATGGTTTTGGTGAACTCTATCTGTTTCTCCATTTTGTTCTGCTTTTCTTGTTCTTTTGTGCATAGACTGACACACTTGAAAGTCATGACACGTATTCAAAGGATTTGGTTTAAAGGTTTGTGTTTTGATGCTTCTGTTTTGGTTTCTGAAGGACTTTCAGAAGAGACCAGAATAAGGGTTGTTTAGTTTTGAGGACTAAAGTTTGAGCTTTTATGCAAAGATTGGTCATAATGGATCCACGTCTTTATGGGTTTAGTGGTCCCCCTAATGAAGTCCGGTTAGGAAATCAAAGATTTGAAAATGGTTTCTTTGATCAAAGTAGGGACTTTGGTTACCTTCAGTCCAATCTAGTGACAACTAAGACGCCTTCTTCATCCTCGGTTTTGACTCATGAGGAACCTTCTCCGGAGGAATGTGAATTTTCTGATGCAATTTTGAGTTACATCAGTCAGATCCTTATGGAGGAAGACATGGAAGATAAGACATGTATGCTGCATGACTCTTTGGATCTTCAAATTGCTGAGAGATCATTCTATGAGGTGATAGGTGAAGAGTACCCTTCTTCGCTTTTAGAAAATCCAGGTCCTGCTAATCCAGATGGTGGGAATGGGGATCATAATTTCTCTGAAAATTATGGTTCTTGTTCTTACAATGATGGTGATCTCAGTAGCATTTTTACTAATTTTCGTCAAAATTTGGGGGAACTCCCTAACCATAATTTACGAGGCAATAGCATTTCACAGTCATCTTGTAGCTCTTCTAATAGTGTGATAAGTAGTGTGGAAGGACCTGTGGACTCTCCAAGCAGTATTCTCCAGGTTCCTGATCTGAACAGTGAGAGTCAATCCATTTTGCAATTTCAGAAGGGTGTTGAGGAAGCTAGCAAGTTTCTTCCAAGTGGAAATGGTCTCTTTGCTAATTTGGGTGTGGCTAATTTTTCAAAACTAGAGCCTAAAATTGGGTGTAATGAATTGTCAGTTAAGGTGGAGAAGGATGTGGGGGAGTCTTTTCTTGCTGGGTCCAAAGGAAGGAAACATCATCTGAGGGAAGAAGGGGATGTTGAAGAGAATAGAAGCAGCAAGCAAGCTGCATATTTCTCCGAACCTACATTGCCATCATCTTCTATTGATGTAATCCTGCTTCATAGTTTAGGGGATGGTAAGAAGGTTTTGACGGCCCGTCGTGAGGCTTTGCAAACTAAGAATGACAAGATAGTACTGTCAAATGGTAAATCAAAGGCTTCCAACGGTGGTAAGGGACGTAGTAAGAAACAAAGTGGGAAAAAGGAAGTGATTGATTTGAGAACACTTTTGGTTCTTTGTGCACAAGCTGTTGCAGCAGATGACTATAGTGGCGCACAAGAGTTTCTAAAGCGAATCAGGAGGCACTCAAGCCCTTTTGGGGATGGAAATCAGAGGTTGGCTCATATCTTTGCTGATGGTCTTGAAGCGCGCTTGGCTGGGACTGGTAGCCAAATTTATAAAGGACTTGTTAGCAAAAGAACATCAGCTGCTGATTTTCTGAAGGCCTATCATCTGTATCTTGCTGCTTGCCCTTTTAGGAAGATGTCTAGTTTTATCTCTAATGTCACAATAAGGGAATCTTCCGCAAATTCAGCAAGAGTCCATGTTATAGATTTTGGTATCCTTTATGGTTTCCAGTGGCCTACTTTCATTCAGAGACTTTCATTAGCAGCAGTTGGAGGACCACCTAAACTTCGAATTACAGGAATAGACTTCCCACAACCTGGTTTCAGGCCTGCTGAGAGAATTTTAGAAACCGGACGCCGCTTGGCAGCTTATGCTGAATCATTTAAGGTGCCATTTGAGTATAATGCTATAGCAAAAAAGTGGGAAACAATTCAGCTTGAGGAACTGAAGATTGACAGGGAGGAGTACCTTGTTGTCACCTGTTTTTATCGTGGTAAAAATGTGCTTGATGAATCTGTGCTCGCGGACAGTCCGAGGAACAAATTCCTCAGTTTGATAAGGAAGATCAACCCGGATTTATTCATTCATGGCATTACTAACGGTGCCTTTAATGCGCCTTTCTTTGTTACTCGATTCAGGGAGGCACTGTTTCACTACTCTTCACTTTTTGACATGCTTGAAACTATTGTGCCTCAAGAGGACTGGGAGAGGATGCTGATAGAGAAAGAGATTTTTGGCAGGGAAGCATTGAATGTCATAGCTTGTGAAGGGTGTGAGAGAGTAGAGAGGCCAGAGACATATAGGCAGTGGCAAGCCCGGATTCTTAGGGCTGGATTTTCGCAACAATCTTTTGAACATGCTTTAGTAAAGAGGGCAATAGAGAAAGTATCAACTAGCTACCACAAGGATTTTGTTATTGATGAAGATAGCCAGTGGTTGTTGCAAGGTTGGAAGGGGCGGATTGTTTATGCCCTTTCTTGCTGGAAACCAGCATGACTAACCAAGATGGTACAAGTGCATCTCACTAGGGCTTTGCAAATTGGTTTCACTCTTGAGGAGCTCAGGTACTTCTATTATCCACTTTCTCAGTTCTGTCCAAAAATGCTGGTTTATCTCATTGTTGTTTGATACATCTTGAACTAACTTGAATTTCATAATTGTTCAGGGTGTGTCCAATACAGGGTTCAAGATAAAAAGTAAGGGTTCAATCTGAGTTCAGTTGGGGAAAACAAGGTTACTGAATAGCCTGGTATGACAGTAGATAATCCATGTTATTCTCCTATAGATCATTTTGAATTCTGTCTTATGATCATGATCCAATCTAATGTGGCGGATGAATGATGTAACAAGATCAATTATTGCTGTAACTCATTTTGAGCTTTCTACCTTAATATTTCTGATAGTTTACTACTTAACTGAAGATAATGGCTTGTGTATTTCCTCCGAACCATTAATGGAATATTTAGTTTGGGAGAAATACATGTTGCACACCAGATGGCATGTTGCTATTCCAGCTGTGTCAAGGGCAAAAGTTTGACTAGGTCCACTTAGCTTAGATGCTGCAATTGGTCAAGTCTGGAAGTGATGTGCAAATTGTAGATCTCTTGACATTTGCTTTTGAAGACTTGTTTCAACATTTGACTCATAATGGGTAGTGGTGGGGGCCACTATTTAGAAATTTGAACCCTATTACTGGTACATATTTTCCTTGTTAAATTATTACTGGAGAAACATTTTCTCAATGTATGATTTCATTTGAGGTTTACATTTACTACTTATTTGGACCTGTACTCAAATCTATAGTTGGTCACCATTCATCATTCACAATTCACCAGTTGGCTTTCCCTTTGGTGGATATTCTATAGAACAGTGATGGCACGATGATTTGAACACGTTCCTAGGACGCTATTGAAACCTTTCACCACTATAGCTCATTCTTGTAACTTGTAGCTATTGAAAGTGCATCAGAAGAAATTCTATTTAAAACATTCTGCTTTCACAATTTGTTAAGGGCTTAGTTTTGATTCCTTGTTTTCTTGTATATAACTGTCTGAACTATAATGTTGCACCTTGTGTTGTCGTCTCTTTGAAAGTGTTTGAACGTTTTAAACATAATGTAGAACGTTTACTTTAAACAATCATAGTGGAGTCAAAAGAAAGCTATTGTTAATGCATGTATAACCTAATAGTATAGAGCATTTTATAGTGGCGGACCTCGTAGTGGGGACCTCATGTGTTTGATGCGGCTTTTGAAGATTCACATGAGGAATTGAACTTTTTCCTTTTGTCTTTGGAAAGGTTCTTATAGATTTTACGAACAATTTGGAAAGGTTCTTATAGATTTTACGAACAAGGTGAGTGGAATGTGTTGCAGGAATCATAGCTGTTTTCATAAGAAAAATTATAGACGTTCATTTCTTTTTGAGTGGATTGAAGGTGAAAGTTTTTATTTCATAAGGTAAAAAATCCTAATAATGCGTAAAAGTTAGTTTTTACACAATTATAGAAAGTTAAACTTGCTAAAGTATGTTGAAGTTTATCTCCAACACAAGAAAAAGTGAAGGAAAAGAAATTGATGTTCTCCTTCACAGAGACAGCAGAAAACTCGTGATGCACGCATAGATAGAAAGAACAGTAAGATCACAATAATTGAAAGGTGTGGTGTAAGTCAACATTCAGCGTGGTTGGAATTTATATACCAGGAAAATTCTTCAATGGAAAAGGTTTTACTATTCTTTGGACATTTTTATGGAACAGAAACATGTCTGATTGATTGATAATTTATGATGTTATGATAAGATTGAGCTCGTTTCTCATTTCATCTTATTTATTATGTGAACTAAAATCAGTTTTGAAGTGCAACTATGCCTTGGTGAAATTTAGTAAATCCTCCACTAAAATCAACTTTATCAATAGAAAAACTTAATGTAATCACTCCTTACAAAGTCAACTTTTATTTGAGATAATGGCAACTAAGATTCTAACAGATGCCACTCAAATTGGTGGGCACATGTGCCCGGTGTTGAAGTGCATGTGCTTCCAAAAAGGAGATCAAATTGCTATTATCTTAGTAAATAATGTTAGGAAGAATAAGATTTACCTATTTATTTACTCCATCAGTTCTCATTTTAAAATATATCTCTGTGCAAAAACAAAACCTCTATTTTTTTAATATCTACATAGTTTATTAAAATTACAGTGTAATTATTAATTCAACAAAATTTAACAACAGAATTTATTTGGTGTATGTCTTACAGCACCTCAGACATTCATAGACCAAATTCACCATTTTACCCATAAAATTTTTACCAGGTATCAAAACCTAACTGCTAATGGGGTCTGAACTTACACAAAACTTATTCACAAATTAAACCTTTAAATAAAGGCTGATGGTGAAAAAAATGAAAAGTTTAATCTAATAATAATAATTATTATGGTTAAATATATTTTTAGTTTGTACACTTTAACACGAAACTATAATAATAATGATAATTATTATAACACGAAACTATAATAATAATAATTATTATTATAACACGAAACTATAATAATAATAATTATTATGGTTAAATATATTTTTAGTTTGTACACTTTAACACAAAACTAAAATTAATTTATGTTTAAAATTTTGGTACAATGTAGTCCAAAAAATTTAAAAATAAATAAATACAATCCTCTGATCAAACTGTTTTTGACCTTTTTAACATAGCAAATACATTTTGAGAAGACATTCGAGTGATTTATATAGTTTTGACAAATTTTAACTCAAGTACTGATCTAAAATACTGTTTAACAAATCAAAATAAAAAAGTTAACATATTAACTACATATATATCTACTGACTTTTAAAATTTGAGAAATAAAATATATTAAAATTTTGGACATTTCTAATTTCACATCAAAATTTATAAATTAAAACATATTTAACTCTAATTATTATTATTATTAAGACCATATTTTCTAGTAGGTTCGTGAGTGTTGTAAACCAGGAAACATCAGAAGACTCGAGATACAGACAGTTCAGTTTTGTTCCCAAGAAAACTACTTTTATAATTTTATCATATCATGCAATTGAAACATTCAGCAATATACATGATCCGCTGAAAGTGACAGCATGATCCTCTGATTACTAGACATTTGTTTTTCTCAAGGCCTGCAGTAGCAGTGAAGTCTATAATTTGCATTAAAACAATTCTTTAATAAATTGCCAAGAAATAAAGTAAATATGATTTGGTTCAATCCCAAATGCAGACAAGAAGGGTCTATGGACCATGATAACAACATTCAAAATTAAAACCTAGTAGTGATCTGGGAAAATAAAGCCTTGAAGTCCTTTGTTGGTGAACCAGCCCCCTCAGGTTTTGATGACAAGTCAAATGCCTTGAATTTGGCCTCCTCATAGTTTAGTGCCTGTTAAACCAATTCAATGAAGGGACATCAAAATCTGAGAATTGAGAATTAATTAAAAAATGGTGGAATATTTTAATTTGCAAAGTTAATGATATAAATAATATACCTGAATGCAGACTTCAGCAACATCAGCTCTACTTATGGTTCTGGTTTCTGTCTTCAGAAGCTCATCATCCTTCCCTACAAGCAGTTCCCTAAGCCCTCCATCCTTGTCTTGCAAGCCACCAGCCCTGACTCAGTACACAAAGTGTGAAAATATTGTAAAGTTAAAAAGGAAAAAGAGAAAGAAAAAAACTCAGTATGTTTATAATAACTAATATTCTCATTAGAAAGGTGAATAGGGAAAACAAGTTTCATCTAAATATCAAAGTGATATTGAAGATAAGTAACCACGTAATTGGAAAAGTTCAATGATCTTAAGATGAATTAGTCTTCAGACTTGTTAGATTGTGAGATAATATGGTATCTATTTAGCAGCAATCCATATCAGTGTTTAGAACAGTTGTTGCTCCTATAACCAAATGCTTCAAAGGAGAAACATTTAAGGGAGCTCAGGCATATAAGTTTCAAATTGATTAAAAGAGGAAATGATAGAAGCACCCATTCTTGCAATATTCGACTTCAACAAAGTATTTAGATCATATTTGTGAGGCTAAAGATTCAGGACTTGGTAATGTTTCAAGGAGAAATCATTTAATCTATGACAAGGAATTCTATTCTATCAGACAAGTATTGACAAACTAGAGGCATGATTTCATTCAAAAGCTGTTCCTCTTATTATTTTCAGGCCATGAGATTAAATATATATGAACAAACAACACAAGATCAATAATAGTTATGAAAAGAGAGTAGAGTCCCCTCAAGCCCATTCCTTTTTTATCAACACAAGTTGTTGATAATGCTTAGTTCCAGTGGTTACATTAGTGTGGGTACTAAAAATCATGCTTAGTCAACATGGTGAGGTGAGGGTTTTCGTACAATGTAACTACCAAAACATAAGCCCCTAGTCAAGGGCTAACGTATTCGCTTTTGAACCTCCTTTTCATTCCGATAGTGAGAGTCAACGTTTCAATTTCATGTTCGCTAATATAACATTGTTAGTTTCAATTATCACATTTTAAGTATTGTTTGTTTTAGAGCTCAATGGCAAAACCTCCTTTTCATTCCCATAGTAAGAGTCAATGTTTCAATTTCATGTTCACTAATATAACATTGTTAGTTTCAATTTGATCATGCCTTGTCAAAATTGGTGAGGTAAGGGTTATCTCACACTTATGTAAATACTTCTGCCTTATTATTAGTTGATGAGATTTCTAACACACTCTCACTTAAGGATTGGGCATTTTGAGCACAAAATTTGCAAGACTGGATATCTACTGGTGGTCGTGGTCCTATAATGATAGTGGGTTATAATGACAGCAGGTGGCCTGAGAAATCACTAGAATTGTTCTAATACTATCTTAACATTTGACTTTGAGTGAAGGTTTCCCTAAGCCGGTTAACCAAAAGGCGATACGGAAATTGTCGTACAAGCGCAATCCCATAACCTACATCGACCACTTTAGGAATACGTGTTGGGTGGGAAGACTAAGATCGAGTTGGATTTCGGGACTAGGGTAAATAGGTAATCGACTCCTTTTCATACAACAATATACCAACCGGGCTTACTATACCGAATATAAAACCTCAAGGCAAAGCCAATTTACCCGAAAGCTTGGAAAGCATTCCACCTTACAATAATACTCGTGTAGGAAAGAAAGCAAACAAAGTCCTATCTTAGGGTGACGAGGGACAAAGCAACAACCAAAAAGCATTGAACCTTAGCCGACTTCAAGCACTTAGAAAGAGACTAGGTGCTAACCGATAGGATTCGAAGGATTGATTAGGCGATGACTAACTAAAAGGCGGATACGATTTCACTCTTTGGTGAAGGATTAGGACTTAGGTGGGCGTCTTAGCTTAAGGGAAGGAGCATATTCTCCTTGATTTCATCGATTTATGAGTGAACATCCTATCCTGGCGCGGATGAGCTTCTCCCAATTATGTCTGGTAATAGAATAGGACGGCTTGCTCTGACCAAGACTCCACTTTTTGCTCCGTCCATGGAGCGTATGAATTTCTTGGAATGTAAATAGACCAAAAGAGGGAATGAAGGGATAAGAATAGGAATTATAGTCCCATTGGAAAAAGGGGCACCAGTGGGAACATCTCTACTGACGAACCATTTCAATAGTAAGGACGAGGCACGACCATAGAAGTAATGAAAAATAAAAAGTTATGTAGTTGGACCATATGCTCTATCCGTTCGAGTTTCGCTTCCTTAGAGAAGATGAGACACTAAAAATGAAAGTGTTCACAACGCATACCGAAAAGATACCAATGAAGCCGACCATTAATGACTAGTTTGAACACCAGCGGTCTGATCCCTGATTTGATCAAACAGACTGCTCTTAGAAAGATGAAAGGAAAGCAAACTCTCCAAATTGTTGACCAAGCAACACTAGCGGAACAATCTCAACTTCTTACCAGCCGGATGGTGCGCAATGAAGACCAATCCGCGAGCTAAACTATAACATCCAATAGCAGACAAGCTTGCATCTCCGTTGTCCCGAATCCTTATTTTCTTTCTCCTACAAGCCAATCATGCAGTCTTTAGCTCTACTTTACTACGATATATCTTGCTATTGTTTTTTTCTATCACAAACAGTCAAACCAGCTACCGAAGAAGAGATACTCAATTCGTTACCATGACTGATAGGATAATCAAGCAAGGCAGTCCATAGAGAGTTCCGCTTCTCCTCTTAGTTAGAGAGGAGCAGAGACCGCTCGATCTTATATTGTTGGTTCTGTTGGAAGTCTCACATCGACTAGAGATAAGGCCAATTCACAATATATAAGTGAGGTGCAATCCTCACCTTACAAGCCGGTTTTGTGAGATTGACTTAGGCTTTAAAACTCACTTCTAACATGGTATCAGAGCTAGGTTAGAGCCTATCCTAGCGAAATTTCTTGGACATTCTGTTCTACCTGCTATCGGGCCGCTAACGGACTAACCACAAAGTGGGGTGCAATCCTCACCTTACAAGTTGGTTTTGGGGTTGATTTAGGCTTTAAGCCCACTTCTAACACATACACTACTTTAGCCTTATTATTAGTCAGTCAAACAGGAATCTCCAACTAAGTTCTCATGGAACTCTTGGAGGACGACCTATATTTTTATGAGATTTCGAGTGAATGCTCTAAAAGACTTTCCAAGGATTTCTCTTTACAAAATGTCTTCCTTTGAAAAATAATGGATTGTTTGTTCTGCAACGTTCATCATGTGAAACAATAATATAAACAACACATAATGGAGTTCTTGAGGCCACTTTGAGCTGTTTGTTTTTCAAGCAAAATCTTATTGGCCTAACATGGTTTTTGCTATTATTAGGCACAGAAAGTGATATCTTACTCATCACATCCAAAGCTTGTGCCCAAAATACAAGTGTATATACCCACGTCTAGTTCCTCTTACACCATAGGAAGATGGCAATATTGATTTCATGGTAGGATGCCAAAAGCTCAAAGCAACAAAAATTCAAATATGCTATGAATTCAAATATCCTATTCTATGTAATATATACTACAAAAGAAGATACTTCTATCATTTGTGATTTATGAACTCTTTAAAAGCAAATGCAAGGTACACATTGAATACTTCTCAACAAAAGCTAAAGATCATAATTTGATGACATCGATGTTTGCAATTAACACCAAAAATTTGGCGACATCTAGATCACATTTTCTTTCGTTGTCAAGAAACTAACACCAAAAATTCAAAAGTGTTCTGCCAGACAACCAGGTACCAAGAAACATTAAAGTGTTGATTGATAGTGTTTCTGGCGCAGTTTAGGTTATGGGAACTAAAGGTATCAACATTTTATTTGAAATACCATTCCAAGGTAACAGTCAAGCAGTCAATAATTTTATACATTATTCCAACTAAAAGGCACTCATAAAGAAGAAACCTAGCTATCATATTTCTCAATAAGGACAAAAAATGGTGTACCTTATTATTGTATATGGGATGCCAGAATCAGCCAGATATTGCTCTGCCTTCCTTTTCCAAACCTGCAAATCAATACAGGAGAAGTAAAAAATGCTATACATTTACCAAACTTGCATTTTGCATTCAGATGAATTGCAAGCTCTGGTCATATAAAAGCAATGCCAGAATTTATGGAAGAAGGTAATTCAGAAATAAAGGAGAAAACATTACTAACCAATATATTTCCATTACCCAAGCTATTCAAAGGATTGTTAAGGTCTGTTCCACCCATAGACCCTACCAACACAATATGCTTCACTCCAGCAGCCTTAGCTGTACGTTCAATATTGTAAGCATGTAAATTTATCACAAAACTTCAAAAAATGTTTGCATTACAATCTATGGCTAATGGAAAGTAGACATGAGCTCTCACCAGAATCTATTTGATTTTTCTGCCCGATCCAGTCAACCTAATAGGTACAAATCACCAACATACGAATAAGAAAGGAGATAAATTTAAAAGTAATTGTGAGTTAGACAGAAACTGCAACAGTACCTGTTCGGGATATGCACCATCTTCAAAATAGAACTCTGGTCTTTGTCCTGTGGTTGGATCAAACCCAGGTTTTATCAGTGGCACTGCACTTGTGAGGATTATGAGAGCATCTATACCTTGAATTGCAGGAACAAGACTTCCGGCATCCCTTATATCCCCAACATAAACGTCCTCTGCAGCACCAATGTTCTGTTTGCTTTCTTCTGTTCTAACCAAACCTCTAGCCACATACTGGTTTGGCCTCTCTTTCAATTTTTTGTAAACTATTTGTCCTGAAAAGTAGCATCAATTCTCAGTTATTGGTAAAAATCACAGTAACTATCCTATTTCAGCAACTGCCCACAACTGCATATAGTGTTGAATTGGTTGTACGATGTTTTGCACAATCAAGACATGCTTGGTGCTTGCCAAATTAACACATATATCGGACAGAACCATATGGTGGTATAACCCACTCATATCAAAACATTCTGGTCTAATAGATCTGTTTGCAGCCCCTTCAAAATGCAAATACCACAATGTTATGATTGTCCTTGTTTTTGTGCTATTCAAGACAGAGAATTATGGTATGGCCACAACTCAGAATATAAGTCATAAATTACAACTGTTAGATACGTTAGAGTGATTTCTGTTACAAACCTAGAAAGTTGAAACTACACATCTCCATAGCGTGTCCAGTCAAGAAAAAATGTGTAATCTTACAAGTAACAACATGCCAGAAAGAATCATACATAATTTACCCAACAGGCCAACATCAGCCAACAATCTCTTAATCACTTGAGTTGAGAATAGTATAACAGAAATTTTATATTATGTAACATGTAGATCACACCATAGTCCATACACAATCCCTATTCAAATCAGAATCGTGCATCAAAATCAAATCCAAATACTGTAATCTTCTTCTATGAAAACAAAAACCTTTGAAAGCCCATTTTAGCATAGAGTACTCTATGTACACTTTGTCTATATTTCCTACTTACAAGTGCCATTACTATATATATTTTTGCACATTGTATCCTAACTTTAATTTAATGAAATACAACAAGAGCCAAACCATATCATCCTGTATTGGTTGCTTTGCATCCTTATCCCTTCACGTTGAGAATATTTTTTATAGAACAGACAAGGGACGGTTTAGTTTTAGTTTGAGAAAATGTTTATTTCTTTTTAATTATAAAAATGTCACTTTATTTTCATTTTCCGATGTTTAAATTTTATACAAGAGACAATGAAACGAATAAAATTTTTACATAAGAAAATAAAATGGCATTTTGGGGTTAAAATAAAAAAAAAATCATAAGTTTATCTCAAAAAACCACATTGTAAACAAATGCCCAATGACACAACCCATAAAACAAAACCAGCATTTTCTCAGTTGATGATAATTTTGCAACATTAATCCTGAGTGAGAAAATACTCAATCCACCAAAGGCAACGAAACTTACATTCCATTTTAATTCTCTCTCCTGAGCAAGGAAAACAAAAAGGAATCTGAACAATACCCATGAAAGCATATAACATACCGTTAAACTCCACATCTTTCATTTTTCATAACAAAAAAAAAAAAACCCCAAAAAGCAAAACCCGAAACACCATTTTCTGGTCCAAAATCCAAATTCTTTCCATGCCAAGACAGAAAAACAAGAATTCAGAGAAAACCCATCAAGCACAAACCAAAAAGCCCTTACCTGTGCGACCACCAGCTCCAGTGACAAGCACAGTACTATTGGGACTCTCCGCCATGGCCACAACACCAAACTGTCTCGTCACCCTCTTCACAGCCTCCTCGTTCCTCTTCTTGGCAAGAGAAAAGAAACCCAAAGAAGAAGAAGAAAGAGAGATAGCGCGAAGCCTTAATGAAGAGGAAGAAACCGGTGGCAGCGCGCAGTATTTATGGCATTGATTAGGGGAGGTGGCAGCGCAGAAAAGGGGAACACGTGTTGCCATACCCATCATAGTAGTTGACACAGTTGCATGGTGGCGAAGGTTAGAGAAGAAAAGAATGGTGAAAAGTTTAGAACTTTAGAACAATGGATGATGCAATTACGGTCACTGCGGAGACCAGACACTGTTGGGGTGGTTGTCGCGCCTCAGTATTCGTTGAGCTTTAATGTGTGTTACATTTGTCATACCTTTCAAGTGTAGTTTCCTTCTATTACAGATTTTCTTATCCATTTACCTTATCTCCGGCCATGACGTCACCTATGTAATTTCATTTTCTTTTTCTAATTTTTACGTGTTAAGTTAAGAATAAATATGTTTTATTTTTATATAAAAACCATTATATATATCATATTAGGTTTAATATTCAATTTAATGATAAATACTTTTTTATTTACATATTTTATTTTATTAATAAAATAAATAAAATTAGAATCTTAAAATTTCATCAATAGTTAATATGTTTAAGTATATGTTTTATTTTTATTAGTTGTCATGTATTTATTAAAAAGAAAATTAATCTTGAAAAATTATTAAAAAATTTAAATTTACAAAAGATAAAAAGAAAGGATAAAAACATCACTCAAGATTAATTCTATGTTAAAATTGATCTTCCATTTAATAAACATATATTACAAATGCTAATTATTAAATACCGAACATGTATTGAATTATCTCAACTATTAACAGAACTTAAAAAGAACTAATTTAATTAAATTTTGTTATTAAAATTATAATTACTTTTCTTACTATATTAAAAATGAAATATATCAAATAATTATTACACTCAATAAATTATTTACCATTTTCTTATAATAATTTCTTTAATTATATTTTTATTAGTTGATATCATTAAAATTTTAGATTTATATCTTTTAATAAATTATAGACTAATATTAATATTTAAAATTATCTCCAATTTAAGAATTTTATAATATCTTTTGATAAAATTTATTTTGTTTTAAATATGTTTCATCATATTACATATTACATAAGGATAAAATAGACACTTAACATGTTTTGGTCAGAAACCTGTGCAACAATTGAAAAGTCCACGATAATATGATGATTGTGTCGGGGCAGCGATGACAACGTGATCCACACCCATTACTTGAATGCAAAGTTCATTTGTGTCGGCTAAATAGGGACGCATGGTTGCTTCCTTCTTATCATCGGCTAAATTCACGAAAATGAATAAGAAATATAATAATAATTTTGTATGTGTGGGTCAAGCCCACAAACAACCGAAACATTCTTCTTCTTTATGTGTAGGCCAAGCCTACAAATAACTGAAATGGAGATCTGAAAGAGGTTCTTTTCATAGGTCTAGCCGACGCAAACAATTAGAATTTTAATAGTTAACGTCGACCTAGTGTCGGCTAAGCCTGCGCGAATGCTTGGAAATTGAAACCTCTTTGCTCCTCTTGTTGGCTCGTGAGGTGGCTGGAACGGAGAAACGTGAATGTCGCTAGAAGGAGCTTTGAAGGTGAGCGCGGAGGCAATGCTCTCGGGCCAATGCGGTGCACGATAGATTGTGGAAGATGCATAGTGACTTGAAGAAGCCTTGACGGTGAATGCAAAATCAAACTCACAATGTTATTCACAACTGCTGTTTGCAATCACAGAGAAAGGGGTAAGGAAATGTAGCTCGTTTGAAGGCTCACTTCTGCCTTTGATTGAAGCTTATCGCAAAGAAAAGGGGAACAAATTGGTTGCTCACTTACTCGTTGCCATTGAAGCTTCTCCCACTTGTGGCAAAAAAGGGGAACGAACTGGCACTTCACAAAAACACTTGATTTCACTTAACCAATCCCAAACCCCTAAACTCGCACTTGTGGCAGAAATGAGACGCAAAACATTCAAAAATGAGAGGCATTGATTGTGGCACTTGGTGTTGGAGAAAAGGAGCACAAAAGGTTTATCGCGAGACAAAATGGGGCCAATATGAAATTGGGAAAGGGGGAAACATGATTGCGAAAGATAACCTAATAATTTTTTTTTTCTTTTAATTAAGTGATGTATGTGTGGGTCACCCGATGCCAACAATTGAAGGACAATGCGTTGGCCATCCGATGCTTTAATTTTGTAAGTTATGCGTGACGACAAAATCACATATACTTATTTTCTTTTAATAAATACACTTAAATATGTATAGAGTGTGTTGTACATTGGTTTAACTGATACCTTTTGCATCTTCATTATAACCGACGCTATTTTTGAAAGCTAAACAGTAACATTTTTATAAATTTTTATAATAATATATCATTGGTCTAATCTCTCAATTAGTAATATATATATGAACAAATCAAATTAAGCTAACAAGTTAAAAAGATAAACCCAACTCATCAAAGAGATTAATGAACGTCTTAACCCTTAGTCCACTTTCTCACTCTTAATAGTTGAAACTTTTTAACCCTTTTTTTCAAGTTTTACTTCGAACTTACAAAACATACACTTTTATAGTTTTTTATAATTTAAATAATTTGATTATTATAATTAAATATTAATATAATAAGAATACCATTATGCTAACAAAATAAATGGAAATAATATTATAATACTGTAAAAGAATTACATAAATTTTGTTTCTAATTATTTAAATTTTATTTTATCATAAACAGTTAATGTTAAATACTTTCACAATTATTGTTAAAGTTGAAAAATGTATCTTTTTATTCTAGAAACTCGTGTTAACAACCATTTCAAATTCTAAGTTATCATGAATTGACATAAACATTATCTGGCACGATATTTGATAAGATCCTGCCTAAGACCATATATATTATGCTGTATATATGATGGACATGAGTATGTCATTGTGAATATATAATCTTTGGAGATTAATGTGTATCATGAAAGAATCACTGTCATATATATACTCTTTCTAAAACTAACATTCCAAGCTACCTGCATTATAGAATAGAGGTCCACAAGGTCTTAAAGAAGAGAAAATAAAAAGAACAAGCCATGTGAAATGTTTTATACTTTTTTGGAAAATGTAGCTTACAGACTCGGTCTAATCTCTGTGCAAAATGTGAGTGAATGAGGACTCTTGAATAATCAACACAGTTCAAAAAAATAAATAATTTTAAATGATAATTATTAAATATATTTAGTTCAGTTCAACTTTGAGTCATGCCTCTTGAGTATCTTTTATTCAGTTTTATATTTTAAGTATCTTTAACTTATTATATATATATATATATATATATTTATTATTTACTGTTTGATTTTATAATTTAAGGATTTTTAACTTAATTTTACATTTTAAGTATATCCAACAATTTTTCTTTATATTATTAATTCTGCACTCTAGGTGTGATGGCAGAAATGAAGTCTATATTTTATTTAAAACAATACTTCACTAAATTTGGCAAGACACTGTATATTTCACATAACACTAATAATCATCTGTCACAGTCCAGAACATCATGAACACAACATTGAAATTCAAAACGGAGTAGTGATCTGGGAAAATAAAGCCCTGAAGTCTTTTGTTGGTGAACCTGCACCCTCAGGTTTTGATGCCAAGTCAAATGCCTTGAATTTGGCCTCCTCATAATTTAGTGCCTGATGAGTTGAGTTGTGCAAGAGTTAAAAATGGTAGAATTATTTTGAAGTAGGGAGTGTGTTTGAAAGGGGTACCTGAATGCATGCTTCTGCAACATCAGCTCTTGGTATGGTTTTGGTTTCAATCTTTAGCATCTCATCATCCTTCCCTGTAATCAGTTCCCGAAGTCCTCCTTCCTCGTTTTCAAAAGCTCCACACCTAAATATGGAAAGTGAATCAAAAAAAGGAGGAAAAAATGAACCAATCTTGTTCATCAATAAGACCCTTGTGAGGCAAGGGTGTGAAAACATCATATTCTATAAATTGCAGAACAGAAATGATTTAAACAAATGATTTTGCATGTATGGCAGAAGGCATCGGTGGAAAAACTTTCTGGTTTTGGAAGAATTTGTTGGGAATTCAACATATTTGGTATAAAATGAAAAAAGTTGAACACAAAAAACCCATAAATCTATTATTTTAAGGTTTTGAGTTGAAAATTGTATATATAGATTGTTGGTATTATATCTTCTCTATGAATTCTCTCATCAATAGTTCCATGAGAATTGGTGTACCTTATAATTGTATATGGGATGCCAGAATCAGCCAGATATTGCTCAGCCTTCCTTTTCCAACTCTGAAATCAGTACAAAAACTACATTCTTTCTATCAAAGGGGGAATGGTAGAAGAATACAGAGGAAACAAAAAGTATTATCCATTTACCAAAAGTACATTTTGTGTTCAGATGAATTCCAAACACTAATCATGTAAAATCAAGGCCACAGAGTGCTGTGGAAGGAGATAGTTCAAAAAGTAAAGAAATCATTCATAACTAACCAATATATTCCCTTTGCACATTTTGTTCACTGGATGGTTAACATCAGTTCCACCCATAGACCCCACCAACACAATCTGCTTAACTCCAGCAGCCTTAGCTGTTCATACATATACATATCAGTATCCGTGTTTCAAGCCTTAGATTTTGTCTTACAATCTATGATTAATGGAAAGAAGACATGATTCTCACCAGAATCTATTTGATTTTTCTGCCCAATCCAGTCAACCTAACATGTAAAAATCAGTAAAATGTAAATACAAAGGAGATATACATTTAAAAATTAGTGTTCAAACCAGAGAACAGTGTCCGAGGTTTGGGCTAGATTGAGCAGTTTTTCCTCAACCAACCATGGCCCATACCTCAGTGTCCACAACCCTTAAAAGCATCAAACTTGAAAGATGTAGACAATTACTTCACAGTGCTCCGAGCATTGAGCCTGAAATACGTAGGCAATTACTAGATTGGATGGTCCAAAATTACATCCGCATAACACAGAAAATGTAATAGCACCTGTTCAGGAAATGCCCCCTCTTCAAAATAGTACTTTGGTCTCTTTTGCTTGGTTGGATCAAACCCAGGTTTTATTCGTGGCATTGCACTTGTGAGGATTATGAGAGCATCTATACCCTGAAATGCAGCAACAATATTCTCAGCATCTCTTATATCCCCTACATAAATCTCATCTGCACCACCAATCTTCTCTTTGCTTTCTTCTCTTCTAACCAGACCTCTTGC
>Ga0214544_1005887_pt1 | contig 23262 bp, 16 predicted proteins | sample CNSS3metaG_FD_160074 | JGI IMG/M metagenome (GOLD analysis project Ga0214544, IMG submission 160074) | Root nodule microbial communities from cowpea collected in UCLA plant growth center, Los Angeles, California, USA - CNSS3 | ecosystem: Host-associated > Plants > Roots > Nodule | place: USA...
CGGGTAGGTTCATGGATGGTGTTTGACATGTGATGATATGAACGGGGAGGTTCATATCCAGTTACTCTCACGTGGGGATACGAGCGAGGTAGGTTCGTATGTTCCGTGCTCACGTTGAGAGATGCCACGTGCGGGGAGGTACGGGGGCTGGCGGATCACATGTGTTGGACTACGGGCGGGCAGGTCCGTAGAGTAGGACTACGAGCGGTGAGGTTCGTAGAGGCAGGACCGCGAGCGGGTAGGTTCGTGTGAGCATCAGATTCCCGAGTTCAAGGCTAACAATTGTATGATTTGAAGGCTGATAAGTCTTGGGGTTAAGGTCTTGGCCAAGAATTATAGATAATGAATAAGATGGGTAAATGATCTATCTTGTGTTTTATATGCTTGTTATTTTATTTTCTCAGCTCACCCTTTCTGTTTGTGTTTGGCGATGATCGTGTAATTCGTTACACGGGAGCAGATGTTGATACAGGTGGTGCTGAGGATGTTCAGATGGCGGAGTGAGGGCTAGCATGGGATTAGAGCTAGAGTTTTGCTCATATTTATTTTATGTTTTAAATACAAATTTTGGGAACTTGTAACATTTTATGAATTCAGTTATGAGTTTTGGCGCACTATTTTAATAAATTGAAATTTTCCCGCGTTGGGATTCTTACCGAGATGATTATTAATGAATTTATTTCTCTTATTATTTATTTTAAAGTAATATTCCTTGGGGATGTTACATTTGGTATCAGAGCAAATGTTTTGATGCTTTTGGGAAACTGGGGAGTGAGCTGACGCTTATTATGTGAAATTAGTTGATGTATGTGATTGTTAAACTTGCTAGAGTATATCTTGATCCTTAGCTGTTTGATTTTAACAGCTGAAATATGTGGCGTGCATAGGGAATGGCAAATAGGAGGCGTAGAAACACCGTCGGAGCTGATGAGATTGCTAACGCAATCCACAGGATGGTGGTTGCTATGCAGCTTGTGGCAGCACCCCCGCGGGCTATGATCCCACCCGTCAGACCAGTGACGATGGAGGACTTCATGCGTCACAAGCCGGCTAAATTCACTGGGAAAGCCACCCCAGATGAGGCGGATGCATGGCTCCGAGAGTGCGAGAAGATATTCAGGGTGATAGAGTGCTCGGAAGTTCAGAAGCTTAACTTCGCCACCTTCCTACTGGTGACTGAGGTTGAGTATTGGTGGATGAGCATGCAACAACAAATGCTAAATAGAGCGGAAGAGGTGACATGGACCAGTTTCAGGACGAGGTTCCTGGAGAAATACTTTCCCGACAGCGCTAAACATGAGCGCGAGGCAGAATTTCTCACCCTACAGCAGGGAAGTCTGTCAGTGCAGGACTATGTAGAGAGGTTTGAGTATCTCTCGAGATTCTACTCGCAAACAGTGACGGAGGAGTGGCGCTGTAGAAAGTTTGAAGGCGGCCTCAAACATGAGCTGAGACGTTTCATTGTGCCACTGAGGGTGCGAGAGTTTCCAATCTTGGTTGAGCAAGCCAAGAGTGTAGAGCAGCTGGAGAAGGGACCCAGCCTGGTTAATCGTACACAAAGGAACAGTGCTGAGGGCAGACTCCAGAAGAAGCCTTATAGTAGACCAGTTGCATCTTCATGGAAACTGAGGTGCTATAACTATGGGGGTGAACATCTGCAGCGAGATTGTACTAGACCCGCCCGCAACGGAAGCAGTGGCATGGGCGCTCGTAAGTGCTATGCCTGTGATCAGCCAGGACACTTCGCCAACAGATGTCCTAATAGGAAGACTGTTCCAGCATCACGACCTCAGCCATCCTCATCTGACAGGCCGAGAGCCGTAGGCCGGGTTTTTGCCATGACCAGCATAAAGGCCACCCGATCAGGTAATTTGATTCTGGATTAGTGTTTACTTTTTGGTAACAGTGTGTTAGTGCTATTCGATTCAAGAGCTTCGCACTCCTTCATATCCCATGATTATGTGAAGAAATTGGGGTTGTCCACTCGTGACCTTGGATGCGAGTTGATAGTCTCGACACCCGCATCTGGACAGGTTTCAACAAACGTAGCCTGTGTTGGATGCTTGATGGAGGTGGAGGGCAGACGCTTCAAGGTGAATCTAGTTTGCTTGCCCTTGGAGGGATTGGAGATCATACTGGGAATGGACTGGCTGTCTATCAACCACGTAGTGCTTGATTGTGGACGGCGCAGAATTGTGTTTCCAAAAACAAAGGAGATAGAGTTGGTGACATCCAGAGAGGCAATGAAAGAGATGAAGAGGGGGTCGGCTTGTTTCGTGATAGTGGCCCAAGAGAAGAAGATGAGTACAGAAGTGCAGATCAGTAAGATACCGGTAGTGGATGAATATGCCGACGTATTTCCATACGAGATACCTGAGTTACCACCCAGCCGGGATATAGATTTCTCAATTGATCTAATCCCTGGAGCGGGTTCAGTGTTGGCAGCGCCATACAGAATGGCACCGGCTAAATTAGCAGAGTTGAAGAATCAGATAGAAGACCTACTAGAGAAGAAATTCATCCGACCCAGCGCTTCACCATGGGGAGCCCCGGTGTTATTAGTGAAGAAGAAAGACGAAAGTTCTCGGCTGTGCATCGATTATCGGCAGTTGAACAAGTTGACGATAAAGAACAAATACCCACTGCCGAGAATTGATGATTTGGTTGATCAGCTCAGAGGGGCAGGAGTATTCTCCAAGATTGACTTGAGGTCTGGCTATCATCAGATCTTAGTCAAGTCGGAGGATGTTCAGAAGACAACCTTTAGATCGAGATATGGACATTACGAATATGTCGTGATGCCCTTTGGAGTGACCAACGCTCCAGCTGTCTTCATAGATTATATGAACCGCATCTTCAGACCATATCTGGACAGATTCGTGGTAGTGTTTATAGATGATATTCTCATCTACTCACGAACTAGAGAGGAGCATGCTGACCATCTGAGAATTGTGCTGGAGGTATTGAGGGAACATCAATTGTACGGTAAACTGTCCAAATGTGAATTTTGGCTGGACGAGGTGCAGTTTCTGGGGCATGTAATTTCTTCGCATGGTATATCAGTGGACCCGAGTAAGATTGAGACAATGTTGAAATGGGAGAGGCCTCAAACTGTAACAGAAGTCAGAAGCTTCTTGGGATTGGCTGGATACTACAGGAGGTTTGTGGAGTGGTTTTCTAAAATGGTGAGTCCATTAACTCAACTCACTAGGAAGGATCAACCCTTCTCATGGACTGATAAATGTGAGGAATGCTTCGAAGAGATGAAAAAGAGGTTGACTACCGCTCCGATTTTAATTATTCCAGATACCAGTAAGATGTTTGAGGTATACTGCGATGCATCCTACCAGGGTTTGGGTTGTGTACTAATGCAGGATAAGAGGCCGGTAGCTTATGCCTCTAGACAGTTAAAGGTGCACAAGAAAAACTACCCTACCCACGATCTGGAGTTGGCTGCTGTAGTGTTTGCTCTTAAAACATGGAGACACTATTTGTACAGCTCCCAATTTCAGGTGTTTAGCGATCATAAAAGCCTGAAATATCTGTTCGATCAGAAGGAGCTAAATATGACAGCGGCGTTGGATGGAGTATCTCAAGGATTACGATTTTGAATTACTCTACCACCCGGGTAAAGCTAATGTGGTGGCGAACGCCTTGAGTCGGAAATGGATGCACATCTCAGCTATGATGGTGAAGGAATTGGAGTTAATTGAGAAGCTCAAGCATATGAACTTGGGTATGCAGCTGAGTGGGGATTGCATTAGATGTGGTGTGCTTACATTGACTAGTGACGTATTGGGAGTTATTCGAGATCAACAGAAGGATGATGCTGAGTTACAACAAATTGTGAGTTGGATAGGGACTGAGAAGGGGAAAGACTACAGGATCGGGACAAATGGTATACTAAGGTTCAGAGACCGAGTCTGTGTGCCTGGAGATTGGAGATTGAGGAAATAGATTCTAGAGGAGGGCCATAAAAGCCGTCTTAGCATACACCTAGGTATGACTAAGATGTATCACGATTTGAAACAGTCTTTCTAGTGGAACGGGATGAAGACTGACATTGCAGACTTCGTGGCATCGTGCTTGGTATGTCAGAAGGCCAAGATTGAACACCAACGACCAGGGGGTACACTTGAGTCGTTGGATATTCCTCAATGGAAATGGGATAGTGTAGCCATGGACTTCGTCACTCATTTGCCGAAGTCTGTGAAGGGGCACGACTCAATCTGGGTAATAGTGGACAAGTTGATAAAGTGTGCTCATTTCCTTGCTATCAATCAGAAGTGGTCAATGGACATATTGGCTGAGTTGTACGTGTGGGAAGTGGTCAGGTTGCACGGTGTGTCGGCCAGTATAGTGTCAGATAGGGACCTGAGATTCTCTTCTCGTTTCTGGCAGTCCTTACAGGCAGCGTTGGGAACTCAGTTGAGGATGAGTTCTGCATACCATCCTCAGACTGATGGGCAGTCAGAGCATACCATTCAGTCCTTGGAGGATCTGTTGAGGGCTTGTGTATTGGATCACATGGGTAGTTGGAGTGAAATGCTTTCCTTAGTGGAGTTCACATACAACAACAGTTATCACACCAGCATTGGTATGGCTCCATATGAGGCATTGTATGGGCGGCGGTGTAGGATGCCACTGTGTTGGAACCAGGATGGGGAATCATTAGTGTTGGGTCCCGAGTTTTTACAGCAAACCTCTGAGAAGGTTAGGGCAATCCAGGAGAGAATGAGGACTACACAGAGCAGACAAAAGTCCTATGCAGATAGGAGGAGACAACCTCTAGAGTACGAGGCTGGGGATCATATATTCCTCAGGGTAACACCGACAGCTGGTATTGGGAGGGCCATCAAATCGAGGAAGCTAACCCCGAGATTTGTGGGGCCTTATCAGATTCTGAGGAGAATTGGCGTTGCAGCTTATGAGATCGCCCTACCACCACACCTGACGAATCTGCATAACGTGTTCCACGTTTCCTAGTTGAGGAAATATGTTGCAGATCCGTCGCACGTACTGGAGTCAGACGATATTCAGATTCGGGAGGATTTGACGGTGAGCACTGGGCTAGTGCGAATCCTAGATTCACAGGTGAAATAGCTGCGGGGGAAAGAAATTAAGATTGTGAAGGTGCTGTGGGATGAGACTACCCAGGAGATGACCTGGGAGATGGAGGATCGCATGAAGCAATCCTATCCATACTTATTTCCTGGTAAGTCTTATTTTCGAGGACGAAAATCTTTAAAGGTGGGTGTAATGTAAGACCTGGGAAAATTAAATAGTTATTTAATTAATTATTTAATTGGGACAGGTAGCGAGAACATTTAAAGCAATAAATGTGAGGGACTATGACGTGAAAAAGTACTAGCTCAAGTGGTTGAGAGTACTTTTATTATGTGTGAGGACTTGGGTTCGAGTCCTAGGTGTGTCACTTGGATGTTATTAAATTATGCATTTTTATGTAATTATATATTGAATGGGTGGTGATGATAAATTCCTAAAATTTGTAAGAGTTATCATGAAGTCTGGATTGGTTGAATGGTTTGGCCTTGGCTTGGTATGTGCATGAGTGTGGGTTCAAACCTTGTTGAGAACTAAATAGTTTCCTTTTTGCTAAATTTCTTTTGAGCATGAATATGAAAGGATTGGGAAACCTAGCAGATACTGGAGAGGCAATGTGGGGGGCTGAAAATTAATGGGTGATAACCATTGAAATGGCCTTAACCATATTTTTATTTAATAAAATTCGTTTTAGTAAAATAGAGAATAATTAGGGCACATTAAGCTTGGGAGAGAAGAGAGAAGGAGAGGAAAAATCAGTCTGTGAAAGGTACAAACAGTTCTGAGAGTGAGAAGGGACAATTCTGGTGCGTGAAGGGGGCCAACGAGAGAAGGATTAGAGTGGTTCTTTTAGCAAAGGGAAAAGGTGTACAAGGAGAGTGGGAATCTCAATTTGGAGCGCGAATTTCTGGTAAGGGGAGTTGTTTTCGATGCTTTAGATACATATACATTGTATTATGCTTTGGTGATTGAAACTACATGCCTTTCACCTGTTTTTTCTGCACTGTTCGATTGGGTTTCTAGGTTTTCCCAGAAACCGCCTGGCGGTTTGATCCTTACCGCCAGGCGGCTCATCAAGGTGAACGTATGTTCTTGTTTTGGTTCGAGTCGCCTGGCGGCGATGAGTTCTTGCCCGGCGGCGCAACCTTGGTTATGTTCTGTTTGATGGCTTTGATGCTAAATTGGAAGAATGTAATGAACTGTGGAGTGTCAAATGATTGTATAAAATTGTGTGACGGATTATTGTGATAGACTTCTTGTGGGAATGTTTGTGATCGTATTGGGGTTTTGTATATGGGATTGTTGGGTTGATTAGAAATTAATTGGAATTGAGGAATGTGATAATTATAATATTGTTGAGTTTGGGCGCTGAAAAGGTTGGAACTGTATGTGTGGTGGTTATCGGGGAAGGAGAAAAATAAGATAGGTTTGTGGGGAGTGCAGAAACGCATGCAGATGGTCTGATACTGGTGTGCCGCCTGGCGGGGCTGTTCTGTCCGCCAGGTGATGATGTGTGGCAGCCCTGATTGAGTGTTGTACAGGGGAGTTCTGCGAGAGAGAGAGGGAGTCTTGGGGATTGTAAAGGTTGGTGTAGTGGAAAGGAGAGAATTATGAGTGAGAGGTTGGAAAGGAGAGGTGGCCTGAAAGGAGGCAAGGTAAAGGGGATAGGAAGTGGATTAAGATTATATGTAGTGTAATGAGTGAGAGGAAAATGCAATTGGAATGTTTTGATGTTTAATAGAATCTGAACATGACCCTAAATTGTTAGTGGATGTTGTGGGTCAATGATAGTGAAGAGGAGTTGGTTGAGAAGAATGGTAGAAAAATTGGAACTAAGAATTCGCGTGAGATGGGCAAGAGGAGTGGGAAGGTAGAGTGAATGATGAAATGATACATGAACTGTCAATTGAGTATATGGGGTTTATGAATGAGTATGATTGTGTAAAAGGGAGATATGGGAATAGGATCTGTTATTTGTGAATTGAGAACTGATGGCATGACTTAAGAATAAATAAATCTCTAGTTGAAATGTGTGAATGATGAGGTTAGGCTATAACGACATTAAAATAGGTTAGGAATTGGCAATTAAATCAGAATGGGGTACTGAGATCAAAAGGTGAATTGCTCTTCGAGTAACTTGGGCTGTAGAATTAACTAAAATTGAGTGCCAAATATCAGCTGCAGAATGCCTCTGATATGGCGCCTGGCGGCTTGTTGATCACCACTAGGCGATAGACGCAGCGTGAGTGAATCCTGTACTGAGAGGCGCCTGGCAGGAAGGGTCGAGCTCCGCCAGGCGGTGACGAGAAAACAGTGGGTCTGGGAGGATGCTGGCGCCTGGCGGTGAGTGAATATCGCCAAGCGGTCTGGAACAGTTTCGCCTGGCTGCGTGTGGGCCGAGCCAGGCAAAAATGCTGTTTTTCTTTGCTTTCTGGTGTGTTGTTTTAACTGACAATGATGCTTTGCTTGGATCGGGAGATGTTGTGCCATGAGCGGGTAGGTTCATGGATGGTGTTTGACATGTGATGATATGAACGGGGAGGTTCATATCCAGTTACTCTCACGTGGGGATACGAGCGAGGTAGGTTCGTATGTTCCGTGCTCACGTTGAGAGATGCCACGTGCGGGGAGGTACGGGGGCTGGCGGATCACATGTGTTGGACTACGGGCGGGCAGGTCCGTAGAGTAGGACTACGAGCGGTGAGGTTCGTAGAGGCAGGACCGCGAGCGGGTAGGTTCGTGTGAGCATCAGATTCCCGAGTTCAAGGCTAACAATTGTATGATTTGAAGGCTGATAAGTCTTGGGGTTAAGGTCTTGGCCAAGAATTATAGATAATGAATAAGATGGGTAAATGATCTATCTTGTGTTTTATATGCTTGTTATTTTATTTTCTCAGCTCACCCTTTCTGTTTGTGTTTGGCGATGATCGTGTAATTCGTTACACGGGAGCAGATGTTGATACAGGTGGTGCTGAGGATGTTCAGATGGCGGAGTGAGGGCTAGCATGGGATTAGAGCTAGAGTTTTGCTCATATTTATTTTATGTTTTAAATACAAATTTTGGGAACTTGTAACATTTTATGAATTCAGTTATGAGTTTTGGCGCACTATTTTAATAAATTGAAATTTTCCCGCGTTGGGATTCTTACCGAGATGACTATTAATGAATTTATTTCTCTTATTATTTATTTTAAAGTAATATTCCCTGGGGATGTTACAAATAACATCATTGTTTGCATTTGGTGGAAGCTGTTGGAAGGTAGTGTTTAACCAAGATACTCTAATTGAGTTCCCTCTTATCACCGTCGGTGGTGGAATGACACCTAGATGTTCATGGAAGGTGGAGAATATGTCTTGAACCGTAGTGGGACCAGTGACCACATCTTCGTCTATTGGTAGGCCAAGGAGGACGGTTACATCCTCTAGTGTCACAGTGGTTTCTCCATGGGGGAAGTGAAATGTGTGAGTTTCTGATCTCCACCTTGCTAATAAAGAACTGAGGAGGAAGTGGTTTACATCCATGTCCGGAATATACAAGGCATGTCAGAATCCAGCCTGATGAATTAAATTTAAGACATGGGGATCAATTATGTCTTGGTTGTTTAGTATCCAAACTCCAACTCTTCTCGATCTAAGAACTCGTTCTCGTCCTTCCCATAAGTCGTGAGTGATATGTTCGTGCTGAAGCCGGAGTAGTGACAAATCTTGAGGTAGGCGTCCATTTTGTGCCATGCTAAACATGTTTAGAAATGGTAAATGAAAATTAGAACATAAGTATGCAAATTAATTGAAAAAAAAAATAAATGATACTTAAACCTTGAAAGTAAAAGCAACTAAAAAAGTGATGAAGTCTTCAATACTCTCCGCACACAACTTGAAATTTTTTTTTGCCAATCCAAGCACAATGCATAAACCAAAGTGATGAATATGGGTGCAAGTTGAAGCTATTTGAACCAATACCAGCTTCAACACTCACGTGAATGCACAATGCAGCTGTCCATTAATGCATTATTTTTTCGTGCAGTGCATAATTATTTTCGTGAACTGTTATTGTCTTTTTTCGTGCATTCATAAAAAGCAATAAAAGCTGCCATTCATTTACACCATTGCATGCAAAATTTGAACTGTGCATGGCATAAGGAGTAGGAGGAATCTCTGAATTCCACTATTTCCCCTGAATTCATGGCTGGGTAGTGGTGCAGCGAGGACATCACGACATCACAGGCACGATCAAACATGAAATAAATGCGCGCAGATCCGCGCGCGTGATTGTGGCAGTGACTTGGGAAAGCGAAGTCGTCATCACTACGGACGACAACCAAAGTGAAGTCGTCATCACTACGGACGACATTCAATTAATGTCGCCAAGCCGCTTGACGGTTTCAGTTTAATTAATTTTAATGAAGTCGCGTGGTCCTTTAATGAAATCGCTGGGGTTATTTATTGAAGTCGCGTGGTCCTTTAATGAAGTCACTGGCTTATTAATGAAGTCGTTGCCATTAATGGCGACTTCTGTGCATTAAAATGGGTTATTTATTAAAAAACCGTTGCCATTAATACCGACTTCTCTGCATTAAAATTAAAAATGAATAATAAATGTGTTGTAATGGTTTACACACGATTTAAACACGATTTTAGAGTCTCAATTTATTTATACGACTCTCAAGTCATATATTTTTTCTGACCTTATTATTATCATTCTCTAAGAAATTTTCACTCTTCACCAAATTTCACAAAAATGGCCGAATAAAGTCAATATCCAGATATTTTGTTTGATTTCAGTGAATATGAGTTGGTTACCAACCAATATACAATCCATACAACAAATCATAGTGGCTCATCAAGTCACACCTCAGTTGAAGCTTCAAATCCAGTGACCAAAAATTCACTATGTATTGGGATGTCTTTTGACACAAAAGAGTCCACAGTGTCATATATCAAGCAATACCGCATCGATAATGGTTATAGATTTGTAGTTGTTGAGAGCAAAAATGGATCTATAGGATCGATAGGATACCACTACAAAAATAGACTCAGGCCTACGATGGGGGTAGTAGATTCGGACACATGACAACAAACCTAGTAGAATGTATTAATTCTGTTTTGAAAAGAGCTCGTTCATTACATATTTATGCTCTAATTAAGGCAACATTTGAAAGGACCGTAACATGGTTTGTTGAGAGAGGGGTTAAGGCAGACTCCATGTTACGAGCAGGCCACCAGTATCCCGAGGAAATTAATACTATTATTAGAAAAAATCAACAACAAGCGGGAATATGTCAAGTGCGTCGATACTCACGAGAAAATAATGAATTTCAAGTTCAAGAGATGTTTACTCCACATGATCACCGCCTACCAAAGTCTTTTACAGTTAAATTAAATGATTGGTGATGTGATTGTGATCATTTTCAAACTCTTCGACTGCTTTGTCATCACGTAATAGTTGTTTGCTCTTTCTCGCATATAGACCTAACCTCATACATCCATCCAGTTTATAGCCTCTACAACATCAACAAAGCATATGAAATACAGTTTCATCCGGTTAGGAATAAAGAATATTGATCCATATGCACCAGACCAAATTTCATTCCAGACCCAAACATGCGTCGTAGGGTAAGAGGAAGACCACCAACTAATAGAATCCATAATGAGATGGATGAACCAAATCCAAACAGACGAAGCAAATGTTCATATTGTAGAAATGAAGGACATCATAGGGACAATTGTCCCTACCGTCAGTAATTTATTACTTTATCCAATTTTCTAGTTATTTTTATTATGTAACTTTTATTATATTATTTTCATTATGTAATTTTTATTATGTAATTTTTATTATGTATTGGCTATGAATTTTTATTATGTTATTTCTATTATGTAATGTATTTTTTAAAATATTAATTTATTATACCAATAAAAGAATTAATTCCCAACAAATTAAAATATATTAACTACTCTTAAGAAAATTGTGTACAAAAAATTTATGAAATCTAAATGGTTTAAAAAACTGAAAACTGAAAATTTTTAAAACATAAAATAAAACTGCAACAAAAAAAAAATCAAAAACTGAAACCGGCCTTCTACCGGACGACTTCAGTGTGATATGTGCAAAAACCGGCCTCCTGCCTAGCGACTTCATTTAAAAAAAAGAAGGGGGAAACCGATCTTTGGGAGGACGACTTCACCTTTAATGTCGTCCTCCCCCCTGACGACACGACCCACTTTTACAAATAAAATTTCATCCGACCCATTACAAATTCTTGGTCAAAGTGACCTAGAATTACAAATTTCCCCTTGTTATTACTGGATAGAATTTAGCTTACATGTGTTATTTTTATTTCTTCATTAAATTGCAGTAAATAGCTTTGATTTCAATCCTATTTTACTGTTTCAAAATTGTAGTAGGTAGTTTGAGTAGTAGGATTTCATTATGTGATGAGATCTAAACAAATACACTAAAGCACATGAGACAAAAAGTGTAAACACTGTTCTTGAGAGTTTTCTTCTAGTTTTTACTGCTCACTTTGATCGTTCTCTACTTGATTTCATTATTTTGAGTTGCTTTTTTGTTTTACTGAATAGAAGTTTAAAAAGTCATATTAGGTGGCTCTTTTGTCATTTATGATTTTGAGTTATGATAGTACAATGTTAACATGTGTACAATTGTAAGTAGATGTTTGTTTTCTTTTTTATTTTTCTCAAGAGTGTAATGGTTCAGGTGTGGGTTGTGATAATTCTCAATTTGTGGAATTTTAATAGACCATTTGCATCTCTCACTAGTGCATTTTTGAAATTTTAGCGAATTTTTATGGCTCGGTTCGCATAATAACTGCTGCGTAAAAGTTTATATGTCTCGGTTTATATCCACCCGAGGCATAAAGCCTGAAAAATAATTTCAAAACTCCCGTTCTTTTGACGTTTTAAAATTGGACGTTGCTGATTATGTCTCGATTTTCAAATACCCGAGTCATAAAGGGCTTATAGCCTTAGTTGTCTACCACCCGAGGCATATAAGTTAATTAATTTCAAAAAATAAATACTATTTTAATTAAATTGCAGTAGGTTTATGCCTTAGTTGTAAGTGAACCAAGGCAGAAGGTGATATATGTCTCGGTTGTAATTCAACTGAGGCAGAAATGTTTATTTAGGGTTCAAAATTGGGACAAATCTTCTTCTTCCTCGTGTGATTTTCTCTTTCATCGAGAGAAAGAAGCAACCTCCTCTATATGCGTCGTTCCTGCTGCCTCCGCATCCACTCCCATCGTCGTTCCTGCCACTATAAGATCACATGTCCACCGTCTTTGCCACCGCTTCTATTGTTGTTGTACGAGGGAGGTAGCAAACTTCACGTGGGAATCACCATTGGTTTGTGGTTTTTTTATGCTTTCTTATGCATTTTTTTTTTGGACAAGTTGGTTATGGCACCCTATATGCCTCTTGTGGCTTAGGGTTTTAAATGTCGATGTGTGTGTCAAAGTCACCATTTGGCTCACGGTGGTTCGGTCTTGGGTGGTTTCACGTTTTTCGTTCAGATATGGTGGTGAAGAGAGGTTGTTCTATGTCACTGGCAGGATGAATGAAGGCGTAGTGAAGCTATTATGGCGTGATGCGGTGGTCAAAGATGGTGGTGGTGACACACTGGCGACATTTAGGGTTTGAATGGTGGCTAGGGTTTATGATTTGGGAGAAGGTTGAAGATGGATGATGTGGCACACTGTGGTTGGTGTAGGTGTGTGTACAAGGATCATGGCTACGTGTCATGTTGTTATTGGGTCAGAAAGTATATTTTTTTTTTAATTTGTGATGCACATTAGGCCTCGGTTCCCTCTAAAACCAAGGCAGTAACCCTTGCATATGCCTCGGTTCATAACCGAGGCATAAACATATCCCTTTTTTACCTCGCTAGCATATGACTTGGGTGTAAAACCGAAACCAAAAGGTCAAAATAATCATGGCATAATCTCTTCCCTGCACTAATATCTTTAGGATTGCTTTAGTGTTTAATTCAAATTTTTTTATAGTAGATTTAGCTTAGGGTATCATTTTTCTGAATTTTACAAATTTATGTTAATTAGCTCTTGCAAGATCAATTTTAGTATAGTTTCTTAGTTTGACAGATTTTTGTAGCTTAGTTAAATAATAGTCTAGTTTACTTTAACTTTCATTTTAAGTTTGGTTCTCATATAAATTTTGTAGATAGTTGATAATTACACTAGATAAGTCTTATATCTTGTTTTAGTTTTAGCTTGTTATCAAGATTTTACTTAAGTAGATTTCGCTTTCATTGATTTAGTATAAAGTTTGCTTATTCTAATTGAGTGTTAACATTGGGTTATGTAGGGAATTGAGCTATCATGTGATTTGACCAAGCATGTGAAGAGTTGATTGAAGTTGGATGATATATAACCTGTGACACACTAAAGTTGCTGCCAAGCTGGATTATCATGTTGAAAATACAGTCATCTGGTGTAACTTGAGCCAGCTCGATAGCTACCTATAAAATCTAGTCAAGGGACTTAAGAGGCACTTTGAAAGAGCTAAACTAACTTGCATTGACCAGAAGAAGATTGGAAAGAGTAACCTATTCATTAGTACAAGGATTTGAATGAGTGGATTTGAGAGGAAAATGAGTTGAGTGTGAGGTTGTTTGCATAAGGAAAAGATAGTGTTATTTGAGATAAAAATTTGTGAAAATTTGTGTATGATTTGATGGGTAAGATAAATTAAAAAGTGTTTAATGAATAAAATTATATGATTATCATTTTACCCTTGAGAATTAATGTGATATAAATTTAATGTAGAATAGAAATTATGTTATCATGAAATTGCATTTGTTATTTACAATTAAAAAATAAAATTAATTATCATTATAATTATTTATATTATTATAATTATATTATACATATATATATATATATATTATTTAATCTTCATATTAAAGTAATGGTCTTGGAAACAATACAAGGTAGTTAGGTAATTTAATTATAGTGAGTTGTATTTCATACCATTTCTCTTCAATGATGCGGGCACCCAAATAACCATTTCTTTGCAAAGCGGTGTCCTTAAATCAACGCAAATCCATTGAAGCAAAGTAAGCATGAAAGTATGGATAATGTGGGTTGCGTGCTCTTGGTTTCATGGTGAGAAAGGATAGGATGGTGTGTTTAAGAACTCTCAAGTGAAGTAGGGCCAACACTTAAGGAAGGGTGGTTAAAGGAGACCACATAGGATACTCTAGCCAATACTTTGGAAACAAGTATGTAGGCACAAAATAATTTGACAACGTAACTTTACTAATTTCAAAGTGAATTTACAAGGAAGGAGACACCTCTATTTATATCCTAAGGTGTCTCCAAATTTGGAGATGCAAAACCCTAAAAACTCTAACTTGGTTAGCTTCGAGTCCAAGGCATAAATCCTCTCCATTAGAAGGAGGATATGTGGCACTTAAGAAGGTGGGAAATACTCTTCATTCCTATAGTGTCATATGGCCACTTAAGAAGGTGGAAAATACTTTCCATTCTTAGAGTGCCATGTGGCCACTAAGAGAAAAAATCTCCAATAGGAGGAGAACATGTGACCACTTAAGAAGGTGGGAAATACCCTTCATTCCTAGAGTGTCTTGTGGCTACTAAAAGTGGAAAATACTTTCCATTCCTAGATTATACCATGTGGCCACTCAGAGAAAACCTCTCCAATGAAAGCATGCCACATAGCCACTATCTCCCAAAGGAGATAAGTCTCTTCCTTACCTTCCAAGTTGCCAAAATAGGCACATGTTGACTTGGAAAAGTCAATGAAGAATGTGTTCACGCTAATGGGCTTTTTAAGGCCCAAAACTCTATGCTACTTAACCCATTATACAAGGCTGAAAAGAAAACCTACACTAATAGACCTATAATGCAAAGCCCAAAATAAATATCTTCTATATAGATATTTATTGATGACCCATGATGATAAGAAAGAAGATTAAAATAAGGACAAGATACCTTGACCACTCACACCCAACATTTGCTTAAGAGGTGTTTTGAGGTTGAAAAAAATAAAAGAACATATTGGAGTTATGAGTAATGTTGAACTATGAACATAAGACATAGAAAGCTTAGACAAAGGCCTAACTATTAGGATGTAATTGAATTGGAGACATGTTTAGCATTTTAAGCAATTCTTTTTCAAAAGTGTTAAAGAGAAGTCGTAACCCGAGTTTTTCAGACACAGTGGCATAGCTAAAGAAAAAACTATGAGGTGTTGGGATCGAGTCGTCTCTACAAACGGGTTCGTCTATCTCATAGGGACCGACTAAGACATCTCTTTCATCATGCTTACACGAGGCTTGTTTTCTCCTAAAGGCTTTGATTTTCTTCTCAGTATAAAGAGTTGTGAATTCTCTTTTAAGGTCCATTTTAGCCTAAGAATAGAAGGGATCGTACGAGGTCATGATTGATAATTATGTTTATAAGAGATCAGAAACCTATCTAGTAGTTTTAAGTTTAAATAATAAAGAGATCAAAAACCTAACTAGTAGTTATGGGCTTGAATAAGACATTTATAAATCTAAAATAGAAAACCTAGGAGAAAAACAGGAAAAGAATAAAATAAGAAAGAATTATGCAGTAATGATAACACATCCTAAAATATGTAAGCAAATAATCCTAAGACGCGAGCGAGAAGCCTTAAAAACAATATCTTTTAAACATTGTGAACACAAAAAACCAAATCAATCAAAGGCATAGTAGAAATGGTTTATTAAATCAATGTAAACACAACCGCTTAACTCAAAAACATTTGAAGTTTACAAAGAACATATTGCCTAAAAAAAAAGAAAATGGATGGATTAACCTAACTTGAAAACAAAGATGTTCACGAAGAACTTGAAGAACCCAAGACATAAAAATCATAACTTTAATGGAGGGGAGAAGTTAAAACAGGAGATAAGGTATAAAGAAAAGAATTCAAAGAAAGAACACTGTTAAAGTTGCAGGAGAAAGATACACCTGGGAGAAAGATTTAAACTTTGTGACAAAGAAATGAGGAAGAAGAGCGAATGAAATGAAGAGTTGTAGAGAAAATGAAGAAATGAAAAGATAAAGGCGTGAAGTGAAAGTATATGAAAGAATGGTTACATGGCTTTGACGGAGGGAATGTGAAACGGTTACCATCGGAAGTTTAATGTCAACCTTTGATTGAAACCTGAGAACTCATTAGAGACCTTACATGTGTAAAGTTAGGTATAGGTTAATGATTGGCCTAAGGAAACACAACATGAAGGACGGTTAATGGATAACCTCTCGCCTCACAAAGTTGGCGACTCAAGATTGGAGGTTTGTGGTCCATCCAAAGTTGATAGACCTTTATACTTTCGCATTTGGGCCGACCTCATAAGAGTTTCAATTAGCAATACGACGAGTTTCATTAAAGACTAATCACATTGTCAAGTTGATCTCTTACAATGGGTCTAACTACCCAATGCCTATAACATCGCTAGTGGATTGAGTTGCTAAGGAGGCCATAAAAGGCGTGAAGAAGTAATTGATTAAAAGAGGATTCAAGTGAGATACTAGCAAATATGTTGTTATCGTATTTCAAAGTTTATCTTTGTAATTCTTTAGGAGGTTTATCTTTTTTAATCTTGTAATCTTCATTTTGGTTGTTATCTTTTATAACTGAATATTCTCGTATTGTCGTGGAAAATGATTTGTAATTATTTAACCTATAAATAAAAGGCTAACTCCAACAATCGAGAAACTGGACTATTTTGGTTTAAAGGTATTCATAAACTTTAAGCCAAGAGGTTCTGATCACTTTTATCTTCTATAAAAGGCACCCAATTTTTACTAGAACATTTTCTAGTCAAGGTGCCTAATAAATAACAAGGTACGCTCCCTCATAACTGATGGAGGAAGTTGTGTAAATGTTGCTATCACAAAGGTAGTGAAAAAGCTTGGCTTGAAAATTGTCCTTCATGCCAAACCATATAAGTTATCATGGTTTAGTGAGAAGGATGAAATAAAAGTGAACAAACAAGTCCTCATTAATTTCTCAATTGGAAGTTATCAAGATGAGGTCCTTTGGGATGTTGTGCATATGGATGCTACTCACATTTTACTAGGAAGGCCATAACAATTTGACAAACAAATCTTTCAAGATGGCCATTCTAAGAAGTTTACTTTTAACTTCCAAGGCAAGAAAATCACATTGGTCCTTCTCACACCTCAAGAAGTTAGTGGGGATCAATTTAAAATGAAAAATAAAAGAACAAATAGAGGAGGAAATGCATGGGCAAGTAAAGGAGGCTAAGAAGAAGGGCATTATGATGTCCCACAAAAGAATGAAAAAGATAATGCTTGCCACAAGAATGTGTATGTAGCTTAGCCTAGTGTGTCATCTCTGTCCTTTCATAGTACAACCTCAAGTTATCTTAGAGACTTGTCATTAGTCTCAAATGAGTTTCAAAATGTGTTTCAAGGTCCTCCAAAGGGGCTTCCACCTCTAAGAGGGATTAAACACCAAATTAATTTTATATAAGGCTCATCTTTTACTACTAGGTCGGCGTATAGGGCTAACCCCAAGGAAGGTATAGAGATCCAAAAGCAAGTGAGAAAGTTAATGGGAAAAGGATGGATGCAACATAGCATGACACCTTATGCAATGCCTATGATTCTTATCCTTAAAAAGGATAGGAGTTAGAGGATGTGAATAGATTGTACGACCATCAACAACATCACCATAAAGTATATGCATCTCATTCCTAGGTCAAATGACTTGCTTGATGAGTTACATGGTGCCACCATATTCTCCAAAATAGACTTAAAGAGTAGGTACAATAAAATTAGATTCAAACAGAGAGATAAATTGAAAATGGCCTTCAAGACTAAGTTTGGTTTGTATGAGTGATTAGCCATGCCTTTTGGTTTGACCAATTCACCTAGTACCTTCATTATGCTCATGCATCATGTGCTCAGAGAGATCATATGCAAATATGTTGTGCTTTACTTTGATGATATTATCATCTATAGTTTGTCTAGGGAAGAGCAAATACATCATTTGAGGAATGAACTAGAGATCCTGAGGAAGTAATCCTGGTATGCTAATAAAGAAAAATGTGTCTTTGGGATGGATCATGTGATCTTTTAAGGGTTCATGGTGAACTCCAAAAGAGTTCATGTGGATTGAGAGAAAATGTTGGCATTTAGAGATTAGCCAACCTTAAAAGTCGTGAGTGAGTTTAGAAGCTTTCATGGGTTGGCTAGTTTCAATAGGAGGTTTGCTCCAAACTTTAGTACTATAGATGCCCCTTTGAATGAGTTGGTGAAGAAGCGTGTGGACTTTAAATGGGGTAATGATCAAGCAAAGGCCTTTACAACTTAAAGAAAAATTGATCAATACACCACTTTTAGTCATTCTCAACTTCTCTAAATCACTTGAGGTTGAATGTGATGCCTCCAATATGGGTTTTAGGGTTGTGTTTCTCAAAGAGGGACACCACAACCTACTTTAGTGAGAAGTTGAAGGGAAGTCGCACCAATTACTCCTCCTATGACACAGAGCTCTATGCTCATGTGAGATCCTTGCAAACTTGGCAACACTACCTTCTTTCAAAGCAATGTTTGATCCATAGTGATCATGAATCCCTTAAATTTTTGAAAAGTCAAGGCAAGTTAAGCAACCGGCATGCAAGGTGGGTAGAATTCATAGAACAACTCCTATGTGATCAAACATAAGCAAGGAAATAGTAATGTTGTGGCTAATGGCCTATCTAAGCGTCACTCCTTACTCCCATCTTTGAAACCATTTTTTTAGCTTTAATCCCATAAAGGTGTTGTATCCCAAGGATGATCACTTTTCCTCTATCCATAGTGAGTGCCACTTAGGGATAAGTAAGGCCTTTTACCTACATCATGACTATCTTTTAAGAAGTTAGAGGCTTTGCATATCGAAAGGTTATTTAAAGGCCTCACTCATAAAAGAGGCAAATGAAGGGGGTTTAATGGGGGCATATTAGGGACACAAAGACTCTAGAAGTCTTGGAAGAGCACTTCTTTTGGCCTCACACGAGAAAGTATGTTAAGAAACATCGTGAAAGTTACATAGCATGCAAGAGAAGCAAGTCTAAACCTTAACCACGTGAGAATGACCGTCGACCAAAATGCACGAAAAAAGTTAAAATGAGACAATGTGGATGCTCAACTAGTATGGACAATGGCGCATGAAGAAGGCTAAAACCAGAGAGAGAGAGATAAATGCATTTGGTGCAAGAATAGAAATGGGGTGAACAGGGTTTTTAATAATGGGTGTATATGGAATTGTCGTTGTTTCCTTCTTATGGCACTTTTAATGACGGTTGTGTAGAAGAACCATCGTTGTTTCCTTCCTCTAGCACTTTTAATGATGATTTTTTTAATCTTCGTGGAAAACTTTGATTTTATTACAAAAATGTCACCTTGTTTCATTTTACTACATTGATTTTTTAGCCATCGTTATATCAGGTTATGGAAGTCTATTTTTGCACTAGGGCATCCCTCTATCGTAGACTTTGTCACACATGCTGATAAATTAAGGAAGGAGATGGAGTTGGTGATTCTAGAGGCCGCGATTGTAGTGGAATCCAAAGCCAATACATCTCACAATGCTAATGCGCACGTGATTCCCATTCATTGTGGTGAGACTTTAGGTATTTTCTCGAACCCTAATTTGGTTATGCTTATCTTTTGGGCTTTAATTGTAGCAAATAGTATGAAACAAACCATGTGTTCAATTTTATGCTATTGTTGTCCAATTGATGTTTACGTTAGACGAGTGATTCCACTAAGCTAGTGCATGATAGATTCTCTTAAGTTACGTTTTTACCATTTGCAGTTTGCATTTCTTCCTAATTCGCAATTTAAATGGTGACAGACTTGTGAATACTTGACATAATAGTTTGAACTTACTATGTCAGGGTTATCAACACTTGACTTTCTAATTCTATGTTAGGTGTTCAACAATATATCATAATAAGTATGTTAGAATTGCATAGCAAAATATTCGTGTTTGGACAAAACCAAGAAAATGGTGAATTGGTTTCTTAATAAAACTTGTTCTTATTTTAAAAGTTTTCCCCTCTTTAGAACCTGATTCAACAAAAAGTGCAAGTGCAACTCCTTTAAGATAATCAATAGATATTTATAGAGAGTAGGGAAAGAGAAAATTTCACTGAGTATTTTTATATTGGTTCGGATCGAAAGACCCTAAGTCCAGTTGTTAATCTCTCTAAAGAAGGATTAACTCAAACACTAAACCAAACTTAAAATCGCATAAGAAAGAGTTTAAGGTTTACAAAACACCCCTCTTTCCTTTGAGTCACACAAAGATGAATAGTTTCTCCTAGCAACAGCGGCATAACTCAATCACACAAGAACCCACTTGGTGAAAGTTATCACTTTACCCACACTAGGTTTTTCAAAACCCCTTTTGACAAGCACAAAGAGTTTCTCTAGTATTCACGACTCTAAACATATGAATGACAAGTTTTTTTTTAAGTTAGGTTTCCCCAAAATATATAGACTTCTTATTTGAAAATTAGGTCAACAATATGAAAAGTCAAGTTACAACTGTCGTTGATAACTGATTATTGAAAGAGATAATTGATTATCACGAAACTTTTCTGAAAACAATTTTTCACTATGATAATTGATTACCAATAGTGATTAATCGATTATCAGAAAAAAATTTCTGGAACACTTGATTTTAGTTGGATAATCGATTATCATTAGTGATAATCGATTATCACATAACATTTTGGAGAAATAAAAAATTTTTCTTGATTGATCTTTGTACATGTTGTTTTGTGACTCTCTAGGCTAAGTCCTACAAATAAATTATTCACTAATATATAACTTATTACAAATGTTAATTAAATACATAAGCAAAATACAAATCTTCTAATATCTTTATCTTTCTTTGGACTTTCTTTTATCATCATCAAAATTTACTTTTGAAGAATATCTCCATCATCTTTTTCTTTTGCCAACAAAGTTAACTTATTATGTCAAGTGTTAACATATAGGTCATAGTAAGTTGGACTTATTATGATGCATATTTGAACACTTAACATAGCAAGCTCAACTTATGCTAAGTCATTCGAGACATCATAGAAAAAACTTATTTTCCACATTGTCTACAACTATGACACTAGAATAACTGACATAGTAAGCTCTATAAACATGATATAGTATGTGCCGTGTACTAGTGACACTAAATCCTCTGAAACAAAGACTTATAAAAATTACTAATGAGTTTTAGAAGTCTCCTTTTAGAAAGTGAGAGGGTTGACTAATGACAAATCTCTAATATGTTGATAGTTGTTTGCATTTTTTTAGGCACATGAAGTTCAAAATTTGGAATGTTTTACGTGAATGACATCATAGGTAATAATATATGTAATCTATCCATTTAGTTGTTTTTTTCATAATAGATATTATTCACTTATATATATACAATGCATTTTTATCATAGATTTGATGCAATCTTTCCTTGTTTTTATTTTCTTTTTTCTTATTTATTTTTTATTTTTTTAATAGTATCTATATGTAATGACACTTATGTCTAACGTGAACTTATTTGAAAAAACAAATAAAAAATTATATACATATATGCTTGTCTTCTCTGTTTTGAGTATAAGGCTAAAGAATGTTTAAGTCTGGCTTTTTAACGCATCACCTCTTAGACCGCTAATCTAAATCTGTCTTCTCTTTGCATAAACAACAAATAAGAGAACGTTGTTTTCCGATAAAGTTCTTCAAAATTTCTAGACACACAATTTAACCTCCTTCTTATATCCAATTTACTTGAACTTTCTTACGTTTAAAACAGTAATAGCACAAAACGAAAATTAAGAAAAAAATTAAAAACATTTTCTATAACGAAAAGTTGCAAAATTAAATTTAAAAGTGTTACTTTTCAATTTCCCTTTTTACTTTCACCTTATATTTTTCTTTCTTTATTTCATATTCTAAAACCTAAGAACACTATTTAACACTATAATTTACAAGTCATTCTAAAGTTTAAAACTTAAATAATTTATTATTTCTTGACTCCAATTTTAAATTGTTTTTTAAGTGTAAAAAAAGTTAGAGGAAATATTACTTTAGTCTCATCAAATAAAATTACATTTATTTTCAAAAATTTTCATTAAAATTTAAAAAAAAATGTATCATATTCCGTAGACAATTATATAACCGGAACAACAAAATTCTAGTTTAACAGCTAGAGAAGGAAAAGGAGAGTGATACATCTCAGTTATTCGTAAATACTTCTTTAACTTAACTCATTTAACATGTTTGTTTACAGTACATGGAAGACCATAACCACTTCTATAAGTTCATATATGTAGTAAATTAAGAAACACTAAATGATTATATATAAAAAATAAAAATAAAAAAAAACACAACCAAATATGTTCCATTAAGAGGATGAAGTTTAAGAATTCATTTGTTATTCTTAGGTGGATGGTGCACTGGTCGATAATAATCAGCAGTAAAAGCAGCAGTAAAAGCCAAGGGACCCCCATTAACCTCATAAGGCAAACGTCTTCTACCATTTCTTTTTTCTTCAGGAATCGCAGAACACTTCACCTTCCCATATTTATTCATATCAAGCTTTGCGAAGCTTTTCACTCTAGTACTTTTCGTAACCCTAGTTGCAACACTTGCCTGTTAAATTCAAAATATATGGCAGAAAAATAAAGCTTTTTAGTCTGTGAAATGGTAAGTTATCCTTTATGAAATCAACTCTTAACACGGTTTTAAATTGCATTCCTAGACTACAGGTTCATTTACTTACTGCACTTCCACTGCATGAGCCACATTTTCTTTTTTAATTTATATAGTAACAACTTTAACTGTGATTTGAAACCAATTAGTAGGGGTTTAATTTTGAAAACAAGAAGAAAAAGTTAAAAATAGATTCACAGAAATTGAAATTAGTTTGTCAGTAAGGAACTTTATTATAAAAATTCTCTTACACTAATTTCTTTAAAAACTGTTTTTTATTTAATTTTTATATTAACTAATTTTAGATTATAATTTTTATTTTTATTCTTAGCTTTAATAAGTTTTGATTACTGTCAGTTATAAGTATTTTATCCATGTATAAATACTTTCTTTTTACTTTTGTGCAACAGTAACACAATTAGTAAAGTTTTTCTTCTCGCAGCTTCTCATT
>Ga0214544_1005895_pt1 | contig 23226 bp, 13 predicted proteins | sample CNSS3metaG_FD_160074 | JGI IMG/M metagenome (GOLD analysis project Ga0214544, IMG submission 160074) | Root nodule microbial communities from cowpea collected in UCLA plant growth center, Los Angeles, California, USA - CNSS3 | ecosystem: Host-associated > Plants > Roots > Nodule | place: USA...
TGTTAAAATAAAGTAAAAAAAAAAAAAAATGAAATATTGATAACTATGTAGAAAAGTGATTTTGAATAAGGAGGTAAAACTGAGGTATAAGAAAAGTAGAAACGAGGTTTGTACCATGTTTTGAATTCCATAGTATCTGGTCTTATACTGTATAGTGGTGTTACAGACAAGAAGATTAGGAGAGTCAAAATATTTTGAAACATTTCAGTGAGAAGCAGAAGAGATGAATTGCCTTTCCTCCCCTTCCACTGCTGCTTCTACTCTTTTATCATCTTCGGCTTTTCTTCCTCGCCAAACTCAAGGTTCCACCTATCTCTCTCTTCTCTCTCTCCTCTTTCTCTCTGACATGGGTTTCTCCTTTGACTAGCAGGGTTCTCTCTGGGTACCTTCAAATTGTCGAAGAAAGAGGTTTGCTTTCGAACCAGTCACCCATTTCCATTTCCAACGCACAATTCTACCATTTCAAGATTTTTTTTTTTGTGATAAATAAGTTTTTGTTTTCCCATTCAGTTCAGATTTTTACTTTTAGTTCTCTAGAACTTGTTCCCTATCTTCAGTTCCTCATATTTTTATTGCTCATGGTTATTTAAAGTTTAGCCTTTTGTTCCCATTTTTGTCTGGTGGTACTGATTATGAGCAATAAAAATGGATTGACAATTGACAAAAAATTTCAGAGGGACTAGAACTCAAAATTTTAAATTCAAGAAGGATCAAACACTTATTTATCTGTTTTTTTTTTTTTAATAGAAAAGGAATAGTAGTGGTTGATTTTTTATTATCATGTGTCTTTTGCTGTTGCTTGCTGTATTTACCAATGGAATCCGTATGTTTATTATCCACTTTGAAAGTATGTGGAGAGTCTTGTATATAAACTCTTTGAAAGTGAGAATACTAAGCAATATAGTGTTTGTTGCCTTTTGGAATATTCAAAATTTTGGAATACTCAAGATGTACAACACTTTATACATTCTGCTATTGATTAAAATTTATTGAAAACTATAAAATTACGAGTGTGACGGAGAGTGTGTTATTTCTCATATATATATATATATATATATATATATATATTGTACTGTGGGATGCTTTAGGAACTAGGAAGAACATGTTCATTACAATGACATTCTCTTAGTTTCTTAAACCTGTACTGCATAATATATTTAGTTTTAGCATTTGAAAGAGGATTTTGGGCTTTTTTCCCAGTGGTAATAGCATTTGTTAATCGTTGTATTGCAGAATGTATATTAGGAGCTCTCAAACATTCTTAAATACATATTCATTTCAATCTTCGAATGTAGGAAAATGTGAAATGTCTGATGCTAGATGTTGGTTTCTTACTGTCACTAAGTGTGGTTTACCGGGTCTCTGGAATCCCTTGCATAAATCTGTTTATGCGAAACTCAAATCTTTTATCACCTGTTGCTTAGTATCCTTTTGTGTCATATTTTTATTATGTTGTGAGAAGAACACTTCAAATCTAGAGACCAGAAAGAGTCTATAAATAAAGTGAAAACTTCCAGGCCTATTGAGGCAAAATCGTCTGAAATGTGTAAATTGATCTATTAGAAAACTGAGTTATGGAAAAGAAGTGAATGAAATAGGTAAACAGAAACTGACCTTCAATTCAGCAATAAATGCTCAAACTTTATGGCAAATACAACCTCTTTATGGATTACTACTACATTTTATGATTTGGGGTGTTTGTCTGATCATGTTGGACTTTTCACTTAAATTTTCTGACTGGAAAAGCATGTCCTGTTTAAAAATTTGCCTATTTAACCTCTCACTCTTTCATCTCCTTAAAGAAACAAAATGTAAAATGAATATTGTTTTATTGGCCTTTAATTTTATGAAAATATGTTCAATGCTGCAGAGTAGATGTATAAGGAAAGCTGGACGTATTAAAATCACTGCAAAGTTTGAGCTGAAGCCACCACCATATCCACTGGTAAGATCCAAAGTTTGTCCATTACTCCATTTATTACTTATTAGAATTAACCGTGTTGGACCCAATTGCAAGAGGACTTGAAATTCACCTTGGAAATGAGATTTTGGTGTATGGTTTATGATTGGCAAACTCTTCCTTCAAGCTGGCAAACTTTTAAAGGGAACAGTGCTTCAAATGAAACATAGCAATTGCCATAAAATTAGATTTGGTCTGGCTTTATCTTTTTCTTGAAGTTAATATCGCATGGACGTGAATTATTATAATCACCATCACTCTATTGGACAGACTTCAGTTTATTATAACTAGCCATTTAGTTTCTTTCTGTGCACCACATCAGTTACACTGAACTGATTGAACAGTACCACAAGAGTTTCATGTAGTTTTTGCAATGACCTACCATATGTCTTGTACTTGTGCAGATTCTTAAGTTTATGCTGAACTGATATTACATGTTTTTACGAATACTGTCACAATGAAAACTCTCAGAATGCTTTGGAGCCTATTATGAGTCAGGAGACACTCGAATATCACTGGGGGAAACATCACAGGACTTATGTAGATAATCTGAACAGGCAAATCGATGGAACGGATCTAGAAGAGAAGTCACTGGAGAATGTTGTAGTTATTTCGTATAATAAGGGTGACTTTCTTCCGGCTTTCAACAATGCAGCACAGGCATGCATTCTTGTAATCATAAATTCTTGTCTATTTTTCTAAACCATTGCATAGCAATCATGTTCAACTTTTTGCAGGCATGGAACCATGACTTCTTCTGGGAGTCGATGAAACCCGGCGGTGGTGGAAAGCCATCTGGGGATCTTCTAAAGCTGATTAAAAGAGACTTTGGTTCATTTGAAAATTTCCTTGACGAGTTCAAGACTGCTGCTTCAACACAATTTGGCTCAGGATGGGCATGGCTTGCCTGTGAGTAAATACCCTTCTGATTTCTGGCATTCATTTTTAATTTTCTTGGTATATCTGATAATTTTCCTTTTCATACCCTTCTTTTCCCTTTCATATATAGATAAAGAAAGCAAAATTGACGTGGGAAATGCTGTGAATCCTCTTCCATCTGACGAGGACAAGAAACTGGTTGTGGTGAAGACTCCCAATGCTGTGAACCCTCTTGTTTGGAACTACTATCATGTAAGTTATAAGGATTACCTATAACATCCAAAATTCATTTTATACTTTAAAACATGAATGCTAAGGTAAGGTCTCAGCATCATGGTTAAAATGTCTGACAAGATTCAATGTTTTATTTCTTGCAGCCACTCCTTACCATTGATGTCTGGGAGGTACTAATCTAGTTTACTTTGTTTTACTGGATTTTAGTACATTAAAACTATCATTTCATTTCTTTGGTAAAAAGTTTGCTGACTTTGTGATAATATTTCACTTTTATTCAGCATGCTTACTACATTGATTTTCAGGTGAGATTTGAGTTCAGAGAATTACACTGTGATTACTATCTCTGATAATTCTTCTCAGTAGTCTTTGACTGCTTTGTTATCTTTGTAGAACCAGCGCCCTGATTATATATCAGTGTTCATGGATAAGCTTGTATCTTGGGATTCTGTCAGCTCAAGACTTGAACAAGCTAAGGCTCGAATTGTGGAGCGGGAGAAAGAGGCTGAGAGGAATAAAAGAGAACAGAAACCAAGGAGCAGTGAAACTATTCCTGAGGTTTATCCTGATAGTGATGCTGACTTGGGTGCAGATGAGTAAAATATTTTTCATATGGAGTTTAGAAGTGTGTATTCTTTGCTCTAGCTGGATGTGGTATAGAGGCTCAATCACTTCAAGCTGCAAATTTTGTTCTATGATAAATGTTGTAATTTAGTGCTTCATACATAGTTTATACAACATGTGTTGAAGGCTTTGAGACTTAATTTATGCATTGTCTTGCAAGAACCAATTAGACTTTGATGTTGTTAGAGAAAAAAAAAAAACACTAAGTTTCTTTCCGAAAGGGGAAACAAATCTTACTTAGTTGAGCTTTGGCTTAGGTATCAGTGAAGCCTGCTGTATTCCATTGCCACCTCTTTTTGCCTTGCAGTCAAATGATGTTCATCTGTTGACATGTTTCATTGCAATCTCAACGTGTATTTTTTTAAATAAATATGCAAAATTAATGGAAAACTTGTGTTTGAAATATTTAAACATTTTCACGTTAATAAAAAGTGATATTATATGTTTGGAGTTAATTAATTAATGAACAAATAATTTTACTTATAACCATTGAAACAAAATAATAGATTTATATTGTAATTTTTTATTATAAAATGGCATAATTTGTTTAGTTTATATATATATATATATATATATATATATATATATATATATATATATATATATATATATAATGAAATATTAAAAAACTCATAACATTATTTGAGAATATATATAATTTAATTTTTTAACAATCTTTTAGGTTTGACTATATATATGTATATCGCCATGCTCAATAAAGAAAGATACATAAATATATAATTTTTAATACATTATAACAAATTTCATATAATGTATTGATACTTAAAGTTATTATTTATATTCGCTTAAAATTATCAGAGACTGACATTTTTAGCAAATGATATTTTATATAAGTCTAAACATTTATTTAGGTCTATGCCGCGCGTGTTCACCTGTCTAATTTTCCCTTTTTTTTTTCTTCCTAAACCCCCATTATTACTACCTCCGTATAATTACTATTAGCGCTCCCATTATTACTACCTCCCTCTATTACTATTTGCACCCCCATTGTAGTAATAAAAAGACAAAAGGTACTATTTGCACCATGCCACCTCTGTTACTGCTTCTACCCATTTCTCCATTGCTGCTATCGTTGCCTCCTCCAACTACACCATTGTTCTCCATTGTTGTTGCAGTCTTTGAGAGGAGGAAGAAGAGAAGTTTGTTCTTTAAAGCTCATTCAGGTATCATATATGTTTCCGAAAGCTTATTTTAAAAATTATGTTTCAAAAAGCTCATTCCAGAACACATCTTTTATGTTCCAAAAAGCGTGTTTTGGAAATTCAGTTCTGAAAATCTCATTTTGGAAGATATCATATATATTCTGAAAAGTGTGTTACATAAAATGTGATCCAAAAATTCTGTTCTGAAAATTATGTTCCAGAAGATTTTTGGAACAAGTAATTCGAAAGTCACCACTACAAATGATATTGAAAATTATGGAGGTGCAGTTAAAATTGTGGAGTCGCAAGAAGAAAAAGCCTTTCCACTTCTAGTACCAGATGTAGAGGATAAGGACCATGACCCGTATCTTCGTTTTTCAATTTATTTGTTAGGGGCTTCTTCCTACACCCAGTTCTACTGCATTTCCAAAAAAATTTAAATTTTCTATAATATCCTTATGAACTTTTTGACTATTCAACGGTAAAAGTTAAAAAAAAAAATCCTTTCTGCCTCTACTATGAAATCACATGTTCTTTCATATTTTGAAACCCGGTAAAATCTTTAACCGGCTTTTGAAATCCAGTGAATAGTACCAAGCGAATTTGAATTTGTGAATCGGCATTTGAAGTCCGGTTAAGTGATTTAACGGAATTTAGAATCCGTTTTCTATATATACCGGCATTCGAAGCCTGTAGGTCTACGTCTAACAACACCTTGTGTACAAAACAATTGACTCGTGTTTCTTCTTCCTGTCTAAAGGTACCAAGTGAGTGTGTGAAGGCTCCACATGTTCTAGCCATGACAAAATTTTAAAAATTAAACAAATAAAAATATAAGAATAACATAAAATATAAAAAAAAAATAAATAATATATATATATATATATATATATATATATATATATATTACCAAATTAGAATTAAAATAACTTAATATATTAATCAGATTGAAATTAGATCCTATATGTAAAATAAATAAAAAAGCTAAACTACGGAATTGGAACGCCGGTATACAAATATCAACTTTAAATAAAAAATAGTTTACCAACCGAACTTCCATTGTCGACATATAATTTTATTTAATATAGTTATATATAAAATAAACAATTTAAAATTAAATAATTAATATATAAATATAAAAAAAGTTGAAATTAAATCTTATAAATAAAATTAAATAAATAAATAAAAACATTAAAAACTAAAAAATAATAATTAAGTAAAAACAACTTGAAAATAATTAAATTTAATTAATCTAGATATTATAAAGACAAATATTTTAAATAAAATTTTATCATTATTAATTAAAAATTAACAAAGTAAAAGTAACTATAAAATATTTAACTAAAAAAATATATTAGAAATAAAATAATAAATAAAGTAATAAAATGAATAAAAAATAACAAATTAAAACAAAAATAATAAAATAAATACATAAAAACTCAAGTTCAGAATTAAAAAATAAATAAATATTAATAAAATATATTATAAAAATAATTAAACACCAACTTAATAATATTAATCAAATTAAAATTAAAATTTATATATAAAATAAATAAATAAAATTAAACTAACGGAATTGCAATGTCGGTATATAAATATGAATTTTAAATAAAAAATAGTTAATCGGATTTCCATTGTCGTATATAATTTTATTTAATATAAAATCTAAAATTAAATAATTAATATATAAATATAAAAAAAATTGAAATTAAATCTTATAAATAAAATCAAATAAATAAATAAAAACATTAAAAGTTAACAAATAAAAAATAAGTAAAAATAACTTGAAAATAATTAAATATAATTAATCTACATATTTTAAAAATAAATATTTTAAATAAAAATTTATCATTATTAATTAAAAATTAACAAAGTAAAAATAACTTTAAAATTTAAAATAATAAAATTTTATTTAATATACTTGTATAAAATATAAATAATATAAAATTAAATAATTAGTACATAAATTATAAAATAATTGAAATTAAATCAATAAACAAATCAAATAAAAAAAATAACAAAATTGATATCATCAACCGAACTATCAATGCCAGTTCAAAAAAAAAAAAAGCTGATTTTGAATTTTGGAATCGAGCTTCGAATGCTGGTAGACATTTCAATTGGACTTCGAATGCCGATATACAAAGAAAACAGATTTTGAATTCCATTATATCACTTAACCACATTTAAAATGCCGGTTTACAATTACAAATCTATTTGTTCACCGGATTTTGAAAGCCGGTTAAAGATTTTACCGCTAAATAGTCAAAGAGTTTAGAGGGGCACTATTGAAAATTTGAAATTTTTTGGACGCAGTAGAACTCTTTGGAGGTGTAGGGAGAAGCCCCCTATTTGTTATTATGATCACTATTACTTTTATGTAGGGCTAATTAACCATTATTATCTATCTTTATTTTTTTTCAAATATTTCATTTTTTTCAATTTTTATAATAAACCATTTTTTAGATAAATATTGCATTGTTCTTTCTTTCTTTTTCATTGTAATTATAATTGTGATTTTCTTCTTTTAAAACGAAATATTTGAATAATTATTTATTTTATTTCACTATTAGACATATATATAGTTCCTAAAGCAGTATTGTATATCATCAACTAAATTATACGTTTAATATCGCATACATTTTTCGTAAATAGGTGTATCACTAATAAAACAACAACACGATAAGCTACTTTGAGGATTTCCTCATTCTTTTGTGATTACAAATACAAGAATCTTCAATGTTCTGCTACTAGTATTATATATATCTCTTTCTCTCAGTAATGTTAAATTAAAAAAAATTGCTAATGTATTAAGACCACTGTCAACGTTACTATTTACACAAAAACATAACCATGAACGAAGAAAATTGTCTCTGTTTCCATCACCTTATTGGAGACACCTTGAGAGACAAAAGGTTATCCAGATCTGTCTCATAGTTATTACTTACAGGTGGTCCAAATACATTCCAAAATCGAAGAGTTTCATCTGCTCCAGCTGACACCACTGTTAAACCATCTGGACTCTGCAAAAAAAAGATTAAATTCTTATTGTTAGCTAATTGCTTGTCATATTGTGGCTTAATGGCGCAATTCCTCATTCTGTTCTTCATTCTCAATCTTTGTTCCCTATGAAAATTCACACCGCAGAATTTGGATTCTCTGCTAGATTTTTCTATGTTATTTGTATGTTGTGTCTTTAAAATACACCAATGGACACTGAATTTGATATTTTATAATATACTAGAAAGAATTTTAACATACCAATGTCATGTCAGTATGTTTTTAATGTTTAGCAGAAGATAACACTAAAAAATCCAACCGAGAATCTGGACTCATTGATACTAGAGTTTTATATTATGACTTGCAACATACCTGACATAGATCAAGTACTCTAGAAGTGTGACGTTCCAAGGCTCCCACTTTAGTCATAGATGGATATCTCCACAAACAAAGTTGGTTGTGATGTGCACTTGTGCTGAATCCATGACCACTTAATACCTCTTTGTGATGTCTATTCCATTCTAATCCGCAAACCTGCATGAAATAATTGCATGCATGTATCATTCAGCTAGAAAAAGTTTGATACATCAGTCCAAATAAGAGAAATGATGATTTATTCTTTTTGGCTAATGACAATGCTTGATACTTAACAACTAATGCAACATGATAACAAATAACTGTCTTGCCTGAGCTTTTGTATCTATGCTGCAAATGCAGGTTCCATGTTTCACATTCCATAACTTGATACACCTATCTTCAGTGCCACCTCCAGAGGCAAGCACACCTGAATCATAAGGACACCAGGCAAGTGCCTTGACTGCAGCACAATGATCCTTAAAACAGTGCAAGAAATTGGATGAACTCATTTTGGCCAACTCCCATACATAAATATGATTTTCATTTCCACCACTTGCCAACATGTTGCCCCTTGACCATTTAAGACCACAAACTTCTGCTCTGTGTGCTTTTACCCGGGACATCACGTTTGTTCTTGCTCTAACTGCTTACAAGAGGGTCAAAAGTCTCTCATTTCATCACTATCTTGCTATACACTCAATAATCTGAAAAGGGTTATAAGGAATAACTGATTACCATCATGGTTTATTATGTACTTGTCATGGCTTCCTGAAGTTAAAATATGACCATTCCACGCAATGGTTGCTATCCTTTCACCATGACCTTCAAGGATCCTTATCTGAAAGTTAAAAGCTGAGTTATGTACACACAGTTATATTGTATAACTAACTACTTGTTTATCTTAGAGAAGCATACTGGTTTGGAAGATTCTGCATCCCAGAGTTCAAGTTTTGAGCTCTTGAATCCTATTGCCAGGTATTTGGTATCCTCTGACCAGGAAACACTTGTAGGAAAATCGTTGCCAGAGGCATTAAACAACTTTGTTACATTACTATTGTCTGAATTCCAAAGGTACATGTTTGAGCCTAAAGCAACAGCAAGAATGTTGTTTTTCCCCCAATCCATGATGTTTGCGTAGTAATCATTTCTAATATTTGGTGCATCCAATATCCTTGATTCTCCCTGCAAGTGTAGTTATTTCCATTCATCCAATCAGAGTACAGCATAAGATCATGGCTTTGAATGTTGGATCATATAGAGGAAAATACACAAGTTAACTACCAGTTATAAAATTTTCTCCCTTTTCATTTTATGTATTAGTTTGCTATCAGCAGTTTTTGCTCTTATCATTACAAGTCTATTAAACTTAGTTACATTAGGATTTATTGGAAATATGATAATAATACCAATTGGGTCCCTCACAGACATTAAATCATCTCAAACAAAAGACAACAAGAAAACTAGAATCACAAGACATCAAATTAGCTTTCTTTTAACAACTTCTGTGATGTCTTTATCTACATTTATGATCTATGATCTAATATATCTATGACATATTAGATTGTTATGATTGCTCTGCTCTACTCCTATACATGAATGTTCTTACAGTGACACGAGTTTCATAGTTTTGCAAAATTGTTGTATTAATTTGATTGTGTTCAGTTGTTCTTTTCAATCGGATAAATAGGAAAACATCACATTCAACCCCATATTGGCTAAACTTCGTAATTTGTCAACAGCAACATAGGAATTGCTTTGGCCGACAATCACAAATGTAAAGCATTTGTGTTGATATGGTTTAGGGTTACTACTGAAGAACATTTAGAGCAAGGTCACACCAAAGGCAAATAAAGGTGTATTTTGCTTAGACAGATATAAATTCTATCACTCAACGACAAATAAATGTTCGAACAAATTAAACTGATCACTCTATCTAAAAATAAAATATAAAATGGAAACATTATTATTAAAAAAAAAAAAAAAAAAAACTAGAAAAACACACACTGATATGAACAAAACCTTAGGCAATCTTCTGGAACTGTGATGTTGATTACTCTTGTTCTGCAATGATGCTGCTTCTTCCTCTCGCATCTCATCGATATAACGAATGGATTTTCTGCTTGATTTTGGACTTCCCCTAAAAACCAACATCTTAAATGGCTTTCCTTCTGAATCCAAACTTAGTTTCTCATCCACTATCTGTCTGTACACATCCTATAGAGAAAAATACACACACACACACACAATATAAAGACTTCTCTAAGAAGATAACTTCAGCAATGGAAATAAAATATAAAAACGTTCAAAATCTGATGCACCGAATAATCCAGAGGCAAGAAAAAAAAAAGTACTTTGTAGTGGTAAAACACAGCCAACCATGGAAAAAGTAAATACACATTCAAGAACTTCAACAAGAATGGCTTTCTTTGAGTTGTGAGAAAAAAGTTGACGACTTTAGAAACGAAGAAGAACTCTTCGAATCACAGTGAAGAAGGGTACAATCCCAACCATCAAAATTCAAAAAGAATGAAAAAAAAAAAAAATAACAGTCACAGAAACAAACACCTAAAGTGTGTGAAAAGGAGGAATGATACATTGAACTTTTTGTTCTGAATTTTTTTGGTCCTGTTTGTGAGCAAACTCTGGGCTTGATCAAGATCCATCAAACTCCTGTTGGGAATGAAGCGATCACCCTAGAAAAAAAAAAAACAATAAATAAACAAATGAAAAAATTGCAAGATTGAAAGTGAGATTGAGTGATGATGAATAATTTACTGGAAAATCATAATGGGTAGGAGTGCTGAGAAGACTCTTGGGAGAGTACCAATCATGTTCAAGATTCCACATTTATTGTTTATTATTTATTATTATTATTATTATTGCTTCTAAGAAGAAAAAGACGATGGTGAGTGATAATGGAGGAAATGAAAATGGTGATTCCTCTTTCTTCACCCGCCAAATACAGTTGCCATTCAAATATTATGTTTCTAACTGTTATAACTTTCCACTCAAATAAATAACCAATGGGGTCGAGTCGGGTCATAGTGGCCTTTTGAGGTTAGCACCAACCCGTTTGTGCAGGGTAGGGTCGGGTCCTCATTCTGGAAGACTCTTCTTTTAAATGTTTATTTTGAAAACATTTTAATAAATTTTGTATAATTAGATATCTCATCTCTATCTTGAGGTTTGTACATCTTCCAAGTCCTAATTTTTTAATAACATATTTAATACAATTAATTGTTATTCATTGTTTATAAATATAATACATTTAATGAATTTATTTTCATGTATTAAATAATACATTTAATGCTTTTACTTTTTTAAATGTTACTTTCTCAATTTGTTTTCTTTCTAAAAATTTGTTCTATGTGTTTTACTTCACTTTTAATTAACTTATATAAATACTAATTTGATCCCATATGTATCTAGGATGTCAAAAAAATCCGTACCTGTAGGTATTCATGGATAAAACTCGCAACGGGTATGAAATGGGTACCCACTACCCGCGGATACGGGTATTTTTGATACCCGCATGTTAACGGGGCGGGTACAGATATCATAGTATCCGTACCCGTGGATACTCGTACCCGCTAAACTTTAATTCACAAAATTATATATATAAGTAAAAATATTTTGACTTAATTTTTTCTAAGTTGCACATCTTGTCTTCTGTCTTCATTCTTCCCACTTCAAATATTGGTATGTTGTCTTCTTCCAAGTACACCCCTTGACATTCTTCTCTTTCCTTTCTTTGAAATTGTCATATATATCAAACCCTATATAGACAGTGAAGTTTATGGTAGATATGTTTGTTGTCAAAGGATGAAATAAAAATAAGAATACTTAGCACGTAGCAGTTGAGGTTTATTATTTGTTTATTTTGTTTATTTTTCAGGAATCAAGAAGGGAAAGTGAGTTTATTGATCAGAGCACTAATTAAAGAATTTTCATTGTCTTGAACATCATTTTATATTTATTTTTATAAAATGAGTTTATGACAATGATGTATTTTATTTTATTTTATTTTATTTGAATTTATGATTAAATATTTGTTTTTTAAATAAGTTTGTAAATACCTGCGGGTACCCGTGGATATGAAAAATAGGCAGATACCTGTATAACGGATATCCAACAGATATGAGTACAAGTATGGGGCGGATATTTATGTAGCAGATAGGATACGGGGGAGCTACTACATGTACCCTACCCGCCTCGTTGACATTCTTATATATACCCAGCATAGCATATGTATCCTATCTCAGCTAAGAAAATTTGGAAAGAGAGGAACTTAGTAACTTCACATGAAAAAGAATAATATTAACAATATAAAATAATATCTATAACAATATATAAAGATAATTCCATCTTTTGTGTCCACACTTCAAAATACCAATTTTACCCTTTAAAATATAATTATTTATTAAATTTTTGAGAATTGATCGTTACTTTTACAAGTTTTTTAAAAAAGACCATATATGTTTCTTCTCTTTTTTTTATTTATCAACAATTATTCTCTCATCTTTTCTGATATATTTTATTTTTTTTTAAATATAATTTTATTTTATATATTAACTTAATAATATTACATTATCATCATCTAATAGTATAACATCAAGCATGTTTAAAGAATACGTAAACACAGACAAACATGATGCTAGTAATTAATAAATTTATTTTCAATGAAATTAATTCATGTATTAAGGAATACCTTTAGTGCTTTTACTTTTTTAAAATACTATTTTCTCAAATTTTTATGCGTAATATTATTTTAAAATATTTATTCTATGTGCATTATTTAACTTTCAATTAACTTATATAAGTACCAGACTAATCACATCTGTATCATTATATATATATATATATAAACAGTGACCAAATTTCGATTAAGGACCACTTCTAAATTTAGGTCAAACTTTAAGGACAAAAAACATATTTTTTCTTTTTTCTTTTTTGTAAAATTTTTAGATGTTTAACACTATTTTTTATTCTGGTAATTTTTCTGTTATTTTAAACTTTCTTACGTTTAATTGTATTTAATTTTTAACAACATTAAAATATAGTTATTTAATTATTTAATTATATTTTAATTTTTATTGGTGAACATTAAATAATAAATAATTTTAGAAAACACATAGAAATAATTGTTAGTCATTATATATATATATATATATATATTTATATTTGTTCACTTTTTTTATTATTGTGTATTTTTATAATTATAAAATGAAATATAAATAATTTTCATAATTTCATTGTAAATAAGTTCTATATATACTGTATGTAATTTTATAATTAAAAAATAGTCAAGTTTTAAAAAAAATGTCAAATTGAAAAAAAAACGGTTAAATTTAAAGAAATGGTCCCTTAAAAAATAAATCTAATAAAAAATTATTTTAATTTAAAGAAAAAATATTTAAATGGGTAATATTAGAAAACAAATGTGATATAAAAAGAAAATTTTCATATATATATATATATATATATATATATATATATATATATATATATCGAAATATATAAAAGTAAAAGATATTTAAAATTTAAGTATTGATATTAATAAATTTTAAATGTATAAAATATTTAATAAAAGTATATGAATTATACTTAATGAATACTTTATATTTCAAAATATAAAGTGCATTCACTAAAGTATATCAGTTATTGTATTTTTAAAAATATAATATATTTATAGGAAACGAAATTGATTAATATAAGTATATATTATTAATAAAACTTATTAATTTAGCTTAAAAAATGTGATTTTTATATTCTTTTATACGTTAAAGATTAATTATTAAATAAAAGTTATGATGCACTGATACTTTAAATTGTATCACGTATCCGTGTCTGATAACTAAAATAATTAGTCATTATAGTAATCATTATATTTACCGATTTATAAACTAAACATTATTTGCAACTAATGATTCAAAAAATTATAATTAGTCTATAAATTGATAACTAAAATAGTTTCTAATATAAATTAGTTTCTAAATTAGTCATAAACATTAGCTACTAATTCACGTTAATAAGGAAATTAGCTAATCTTAGACATACTGAACACAAGACTACAACACTAATGTTAAAAATTGAATGTCTTCATAATGCCTGCGTAGAGATATCAGTTTCTTTTCTCCAAGTGTATGTTTTAGATGTAATAAATATTGTAATAATAATAATAATAATAATAATTAATAAGAAGCAATAAATACATCTAATAAATATAACACTAACTAATAACAATCAATAAATAATATATTAAATAAATACATGGGGTCTCAATGTACCTGACATTTGAACGTTTCTTTACATTAATACAAGAATGTTCTATATTAAATGAGTATACCTCTTAAGATGCTATAAAAGTTAGAATTGAGCTTCTAATTTTCTCATCTAGAAATCCAAAATGGCCACTACCTTAATTCCATTTCTTCTACTCATTGTTCTTTCAAATATAGTGATAGCAAATGCTACATTTGAATCGAATGAGGCTAATAATGTGGTCATAGATTCTGCACAACAACGTCTTATTAGCAACATTAAAAACAAAAGATTTCATGTTCTTCCGAAAGGACCTGTTCCACCTTCTGGACCTTCACATGGTTGCACTCCACCTTGTCTACCTTCAAATGTTGTTAACAACATTAAAAGCAAAGGATTTCATGTTCTTCCTAAAGGACCTCCTCATCATTCTGGACCTTCATCTCCATGCGCCCATCCACCTTGTGGAGGTATAGTTGCCCACAAAAATGTTGTTAGCGACATTAAAAGCCAACAGTTTCATGTTCTTCCCAAAGGACCCATTCCACCTTCTGGACCTTCACCTCCATGCACCCATCCACCTTGTGGAAATAGAGTCAACTAATTCTATAATAGTGACATTGTTGCACCAACTCAACATCCTCTTTAGATACAAATGTGTGACTTTGTTTTCATTCTCCAAAATCAATAAGGGAGGATCAAGATACCTAATTGTAATAAAACAATTTAATAATGTGGATATTAAATAACTTAATATTTCCATATTGAATCATACCCCTTAGTCAGTAACTCCTTAGTTTTTCTTTTTCATCTTTTGTTCAATTGAATTAAATTAAATTAAAATAAGTTAAATTAAATTAATATAATATGTATAGGGGCGGCTCAAGAATTTGAGAGGTCTGAAGTAAACTTAAACAATGAGGTTTTTTACTTAAAATTTATTTTTCAAACTTTTTTTGATGCAAAATTATTTATTAAATTGTCATAATTAATTTCATTTAACATTTCTTTTTCAATCGATAATATGGTTAATCCGTTTAATCTTTATTGGGACATTGTTATCTTAAATAAGTTTTTATTATCTTTAACTTTGAGAAATTTCTTTTGGCTGAAACAACTGACAAGAGAAATTGTTAACATCCTCCTCCTCACTACTTCTCTTTCTCTATTGTTGTTTTCACCTAAATCTATATTGTTATTATCTTGTTCATTCAAAGAGCAGTCACATCTATTTTCTAATTTTTCTTCTTCTCTATTTTTATAAATTTATTCATACCTCCTTTATGATACAATTGATGTCTCAATTCCTTTTTTTTTTTTGGATTTCTGAATAGCCTGATTCAAATCTTCTAGTTGACATATCTATATATTTTTATATGAAATAAAAAAGTACAATATATAAAATACTACTAAAAATAAGCATATAAAACGAATGAATTAAAACAATAAAACCTAATTTTGGTTGTCAAGGAAGTAAACTTGATGGTATACGTGTAGTATCTTGAAGTCTCAAACCACTTTTTCCTTCTCAAGTGATGTAATATGCTAAAACCCTAATAAAAGACTCTTAGAAGAGAAGTAAGTAAGGAGAGGCAAGAGAAGTCATAGAGAGATAAAAGAAAAAAAATAGAATACATATTGATTATAAGAGAATATAGATATATCTAATCATTCTCCTTTTCGTACACAAAATTATAATTTACTAAAAAAAATTTTAAAAAAATTGGGTTAAATATGTTTTTTATCCCTTAACGTTCAGTAAATTTTGGAATTAGTCAATTTTGAAACTTTGGACCAATTTAGTCCTTCATCTTTCAAAATACGTGGATTTAGTCATTTTAATCAAATTTTGTTAATTTTATTTGACATTTCAAGCACGTTTCATAATAGTATTTGACTTAAAATTAAAACAAAAATGTGCCAAACAGTATAAACAACTCAAATACAATCCTGAAATGCGTACGAAACATCAAATAAACCTAACAAAATTTAATTAAAAGGACTAAATCCACATATTTTGAAAGATGAATTACTAAATTGGTCTAAAGTTTTGAAATGGACTAATTTCAAAAATTCACTGAAAGTTAAGGGACTAAAAACATATTTAACCCAAATTTTTTTAACTCATTAATTATCATTTTTAATACCAATAAAAATTATTAGACAATAATAATTTAATTAAATTTTATTTTCAAACATAAACTTATAATTAATTTAATAGAGCTATTTTAGCAGTAAAATATTTTTTTGGGACCTTTTTTTTCATAAACATAATTTTATAATTAATTTAATACAGGTATATTGGTACTAAAAAAATTTTTGAGGCCTTTTTTCTTAAAGATAATTTTATAATTAATTTAATACAAAAATATTAGTATTAAAAAATAATTTTTGAGGTCTTCTTTTGTTAGAGGCTTAGAGCGAGTCACTTATGCTTGAGCCAACCCTGAATATGTAATATGCACGGTAATGACTTTTTAAATTAAAATAATTATCTTACCAATCTTACTTTCTATTTGAAATTTTTTAATTTAATTATTTTTTCTTTATTACTTTTTAATTTGAACCATTTTTTCAAACTAAAATAAATATTTATAACAAAAAATTGTAAGAATTATTTATTTTAATTTTTATAATTATAAAAATAAATTTATTATTTTATAAGTCATATGTGCACTTATGGTAACATGTATTTAATGCAAATATTCTCTTCATTACGAAGAGATAAGCCTTATATATTTCTTTTTTCTTTTTCTTTTGGACCTCTCCCTTTTTCTTCGCTCCTTCACATTCCTATCACATGAAACTAGGGATGACAACGGGTCGGGCACGGATAGTGCCTACCCGCAACTCGACCCGCCAAAAAAAAATTCGCCCCTTTACTCGCCGGGTATCCGCTTAAAAAATATCCGCGAATATTTTTAAAACCCGCGGGTACCCATGGATACCCAATACTTGCAAATATTTAAAAATTTTATATTTTATAAATTTTTTAATATAAAATTATAAAAATAAAATATAAAATTAAATTAAATTACATTAAATTTTAATTATAATTAAATTTGACATAATAAAATATATTGATAATTTTAATTTTAATTAAACTTAACTTAATAAAATATAAATTAAATTTTAATTTTAATTTTTTTGCGGGTAACGGGTACCCGCGGGTACGGATAGTATGATACCCGTACCTGACCCATTTATAAGCGGGCATTAAAATACCCGCTACCCGCTACCCGCGGATAATAAATACTCGCGGGTATTAACTATCCGTCGCAGATTTTATCGGCAGAATCCGCAGGCACGAGTATTTTTGCCATCCCTACATGAAACCTATTTATAAACCAAAATTTTGTAAAGTAATAATTGCATTAAATGTAATACGTGTGCATTATGTCATCTTATCTCATCTTTCCATCATCATCCATCTCATTTATCTATTTACAAGTCATGCATGTGCCAAGTAATGAATGCATGCATTAAATGTAATGTTATCATGTGTTAAGATAAGATTTCTTTCATTAATGAGGAGTTATATTTCTTTCTCTATCTTTTCTTTCTTTCCCTTTTTTTATATAATTTATTTTCATTATTACTAAGTTATAATATTTTATTAAAGCTAGTTGATTTATTATTATTATTAATGTTCAAACTACATTTAGATAAAATATGAAACATTAAAAATAGAAGATTTTTCTAAATCTCATTTTTAAAGATGAGGATAAAATAAATAATATAGTTATTTAAAAGTAGGGATGTTACATCACTCAGGGAACATTGGTGCTCAATGTGGGGTCGATATCGAGATTTTAAGATGAACCACCAGTCTCGTAAGCCCTTCATTGGGGATGAACAATCATTCTTAGACTTTGATTGTAGGGCTTATGTTCCTACCATGCTCAATAGTCTCACGTTGCTTAGGAGTTGACGTCAAAGGTAGTTTAAATACTCCTTCCTTCTTTCACCCACTAAGGCGCCAATGTTATGATCCCAAGTCTGGCAACATTGTTAGGTTAAATCATTGTGATCTCAAGGTATTGTCCGCTTTGGAGCATGGACCTCCGTACAATTCCTTCTTTAAAGGGTGCCTTAAAGGGTGAAAGGAGTAAGAAGTATTTAAATTGCCTTGGTTCTTAATTCCTAAGCGATGCGAGACTATTGGACGTTGTAGGATAGTTTATAATCTGGATTGAGAATTTTATAAAATGAAAATAGCTCATATAAGTCATTGAATATGAATTATGTTGGTTTATGCTTTTTAGCAGTGTAAATATGCTAAACTAGGATGATGCAACACATTCTCTTCATCTAATACTTGCGTAAACACAGACGTTATTGAGTCTATGTGTATGCATTTTTTAAATATATATGATATGTTTAATTACTCGGATGATACCCACTTTAGTAGAGGTGTGTCAATCTGGTACCCGCTTTTAAAAAAAGTGTCAAATGCATCCCAACTTTTGACAAAGTGCTTCAATTAGGTCCTTTTCGGACGGAGTTGACTAACGCCGTTAACAACGTTCCACGTGTCAGTCTGTGGTTTTTTTTTATTCTTTTTAATTTTTTTAATTTTTTGAGAAAAAAAATTGTTAACAACATTAAAAGCAAATATCTTCATGTTCTTCCCAAATGACCTCCTCATCATTCTGGACCTTCATCTCCATGCGCCCATCCACCTTGTGGAGGTACAGTTGCTCACAAAAATGTTGTTAGCGACATTAAAAGCCAACAATTTCATGTTCTTCCCAAAGGACTTGTTCCACCTTCTAGACCTTCACCTCCATGCACCCATCCACCTTGTGGAAATAGAGTCAACTAATTGACTGTAACAATCACATTGTTGCACCAACTCAACATCCTCTTTAGATACAAGTGTGTGACTTTATTTTCATTCTACAAAATTAATAATGGAGGATTAAGATACCTATTTGTAATAAAACCATTTAATAATGTTAATATTAAACAATTTAATATTTTCATACTGAATAACACCCTTTTAATCAGTATTTTCTTAGTTTTTCTTTTCCATCTTTTGTTCCATTGAATTGATTTAATATAATATGTAGTATTCAAGGACAGTTCAAGTGTAAGATCCGCGAAATTTAATTAATTAAATAAATAGTTAATTAATGAATGCGGGTAGGTGGTGTAATTATAATAATAAGTTTTGATGGTATGACATGGAAAAGTGCTAGTTCAAGTGGTTGAAAGTACTTTGATTGTGTGAGAGGACTTGGGTTTGAGTCCTATGTATGCTAATTGTGTGTTATTTAATTATTATTGTTTTAATAATATGATGGAGCATATTTCGTATGATACCATGCTTGAATTGTGTGAGTTAGCAAGAAACATGAGTTGACTTGATGGTTTAGCATTAAATTGGCTTTGGCATGGTCATGGGTTCAAACCTTGGTGGTGAAAATTTAATTCTCTTATTTCTGCTAAAAATTGGTATGGCATGAATAGGAAAAGGTGGAGAGAACCCTAAAGGCTGAAAAATAAATACTAAAGGCCTTAAATAACAATAAAACTTACCACTAAAGGCCTTAAATAACAATAAAACTTACCATTAAAAACTAAATTTTCCTTTTAGGGATTAAACCCCTTTAAGGGTAAGCTAGAGTAAAACATGATTTGCTTACAATCACTAAGACTCATGACACGACTCATCCATATACATATAATTAGTCAGATTCAGCCAAGGCATCAAATCAGGTTCGGCTGTAGTTTCATAGATCTACATGGGAATCCTCTTAAGATCGATCATGCAGTTACGGCCAATCAAGCAGAGATTCGATTGACCTTCCAGAGTGTTAACTGACTCTTTAGAGTGTCATGATGCAATCCTTACCTTGAATCCTTACTAAATTATATAAATGAGACACCACCATGAACCCCCACTAACAAGGGTCATGGAATTACGTCCTGACCAAATGAGAAACCACCATGAGATCTCACCTAAAGACTCATGGAATTACGCCCTGACCAAATGAGGCACTGCCACGAACCATCGTGGAATTACGTCCTAACCACATCAAAATCATGTTTCACCATCCAAGTATGTACTTGTCATGCATATCAATCTCATGCCAACATTTATAACCAACCTTCATTCATATTCCATACCAAACCATACCAAACCCATCATTTTTAGCCCATGAACCATTCCATACATGCAACATCACTCAAGACACGCTTTAACATAGTAATCCAACTAAACATGTGGCATTCATCTAAGAACAGGGAAGTAAACAGAATAAGAACGCATTCTTGCCCAGCTCTCGCTCAAGCTAAAGGTTCTCGCTCAGGCGAGCTCCCTTCGCCTAGGCGAAAGCTCGAGGAGTGGGAATAATGGCTTCCTGCGATTTCTCGCTTAGGCGAGCCCTCCTCGCCTGAGCGAGAGTACATCTCGCTCAAAACGGAGACTCGTCGCTTAAGCGACATCTCTAGCAGGAAACATGGACGAACCTCTGTTAGTCTTGCTTAGGCGAGACAAGCTCGCTTGGGCGAGATTATCAGTTCTCGGCACTGTTCGTACCTGCATCATCCATACTTGCGTACCCAAAACACATAACATAGCATTTTATTTAACCACAACAACATACACTTCATACAAACTCGAAGCAAATCAAAAATAGGCAACCAATTAGAAAATACGAGGAACCCTAGCTTCCCTTAACTGGAAAAAGCTAGCAGAAGAGTTCGACACCAACAGCGGAACACAAAAGTTCCAGGAACAAATTAACGAGCTGGAAAAGGAACAACGGAGCAGCTCTTAGAACGAGCTTACTACGAAACCCTAACTGGAAATACGAAAATACAATTTGGAAAGGAGAGGTATGAGCTGGAGAATAACTTACATGGAACAGGAAAACGAGGTTGAGCTACTTGACCAAGATTGGGAGAGCAGGCTGTAACTTTAGGAGAGAAAGAGGGAGACTGATTTATGAAAAGTGTAGGGAAATGACAATGTTAGGGTTGTTTAGGGTCTTTGGCACCCTATGTGCTAGCTTTAAGCCCATCTGATTGGGATAGGCCCTTAAAATTATAGCAGGAACATAAGTGGGCCTTACAGGCAAGAGAAGTCATAGAGAGATAAAAGAAGAAAATAGAATACAGATTGATTATAAGAAAATATAGATATGTCTAATCATTCTCCTTTTCGTACACAAAAATTATAACTTACTAAAAAAAGTTTTAACTCATTAGTTATCATTTTTAATATCAATAAAAATTCTCAGACAATAATAATTTAATTAAATTTTATTTTCAAACATAGACTTATAATTAATTTAATAAAGCTATCTTAGCAATAAAATATTTTTTTGGGACCTTTTTTTTCACAAACATAATTTTATAATTTACTTAATAGAGGTATATTGGTACTAAAAAAAATTTAGAGGCATTTTTTCTTAAACATTATTTTATAATTAATGTAATACAAAAATATTAGTATTAAAAAAGAATTTTTGAGGTCTTCTTTTGTTAGAGGCTTAAAGCGAGTGCTTTACTCGCTTTATCCTTTAGTCAATCCTGAATATGTAATATTCATGGTAATGACTTTTTAAATTAAAATAATTATCTTACCAATCTTAATTTCTATTTCAAATTTTTTAATTTAATTATTTTTTCTTTATTACTTTTTAATCTTAACTATTTTTTCAAACTAAAATAAATACTTATAATAAAAAATTGTAAGAATTATTTATTTTAATTTTTATAGTTATAACAATAAATAAATTTATTATTTTATAAGTCATGTGTGCACTTATTATAATATGTATTTAATGCAAAGATTCTCTTCAATATGAAGAGATAAGCCTTATATATTTCCTTTTCTCTTTTTCTTAGTAATTTTACCTTTTTCTTCACTAATTCACATTACTATCACATGAAACCTCTTTATAAACCAAAATTTTGTAAAGTAATCATTGCATTAAATGTAATACATGTGCATTATTTCATCTTATCCCATCTTTCCATCATCATCCATCTCATTCATCCATTTATAAGCCATGTGCCAAGTAATGAATGCATGTATTAAATGTAATGTTATCATGTATTAAGATAAGATTTCTTTCATTAATGAAGAATTATATCTCTTTCTCTATCTTTTCTTTCTTTCCCTTTTTTTATATAATTTATTTTCATGTTACTAAGTTATAATATTTTATTAAAGCTACTTCATTCATTATTATTATTATTATTATTATTATTATTATTATTATTATTATTATTATTAATGTTTAAACTACATTTAGATAATACATATGCTTCGATTATTGAAAGTGAAAAAGAATGATTTCTTGTTGTCGTTGTTGTCATCTTATGCGGATAATTCAAAATTCACTAATACTTGTATTTTTCATGTACATCAAAATCAAAATCAATTAATAAATTTTAAAAATACATTAGATTGACAATAGAAAAAGCATAGAAGATAATTTTTATTTATATAACTTTAAGAGAACATTTATTGAAAGAGTAAAACCAAAACATATAATCTTTATTAATAGTATACATACAAAAAATATATATATATATATATATATATATATATATAATTTTTGAACTTTTTTTCTTTTGACTATGTATTAGATCTAATAACTTTGGAGTGTAGAATTATTGTTGGCATAACACATTTTAAATGTTAGAAAATGTTTCAACTAATAGTATAAACCTGCTAAGATGGGATGTTGCAACACATTATTTTTATATAATACATGTGTTTACTTTTTTTTT
>Ga0214544_1005896_pt1 | contig 23221 bp, 7 predicted proteins | sample CNSS3metaG_FD_160074 | JGI IMG/M metagenome (GOLD analysis project Ga0214544, IMG submission 160074) | Root nodule microbial communities from cowpea collected in UCLA plant growth center, Los Angeles, California, USA - CNSS3 | ecosystem: Host-associated > Plants > Roots > Nodule | place: USA...
ATATATATATTTATTGAATTGCGCTGTATTTATGTTTATTTTTTTAATTAATTTAGTCTAGGTTAAACCAATTAGTTTGTAGTTTATTTCATTTTCTATGCCATTTAATTCCGTGAAACGCATTTGAAAGCTTTACCCTATGACGGAAATTTGAGTTTCACATCTGAAAAAGAAAAATTATTTTGAAGTTTTAATAATTTCAAAAATGGTGAATTAAACATGTAAACCGTGTACGTTATTTTAATATATTCGGATTTTTAGAATAACTTTGTATTTTTTTTTTCAAAATCGAACTATAACGGTCCAGGTACCACCAATTGAAAAGTTGCATTAATGTCAGAGCACTTACTCATGTTGTTTGCTTTCAGTCTAATTAAAATGCAATTTAATAGATTTGGATTTTATTCATAACTCATTTTGTTAATCTAAATTTATGAAGTAAATTTTATTTTCATTTATTTTCTAAATTAATTCAAAAAATTTAAATGAATAAAAAATTAATAAACTAGAAATTACAAAAATATCAGTTAAATAAATAATAATAAAAATGTATAAAATATGTGACAATTTTGTAATATATTTCTCGATTATAAGCAAAGAAAAGCTTAAATATTCATTTTGTTAATACCATTCACAGATGATATATTGTAACCATGTTGTTTAACTTTTAGATACTTAATATTTTTATTTATGGACATATTCCAAAGTAAATAATCGGGTGTACTAAATACAATTATTTAATAATTAAAAAATTTAGAATTTAAAGAATAAAGCAACACAGTAATATGATTTCTTGACATTTTAGTTTCCCACCCGTACCTTGCAGTGTTTAGAATTAGAACTTCCCATCAAAGTTGTTGTTACTAAACGCCTTCTTTAGAACTTGAAGTAGAAATTAAGAAAAATTAGTTTTATTCACATTTTTGTTGGAATTTTTTAATTGAGATAGATAGGAAAAATTAACCGGTCACTAATTATCTTTACTTTGTCACATCTCGGATATGAATTATTAATATAAAAAACTTCACATCACATTTCTGGTTAATATAAAACTTTCCAGCAAAAATAGATTTTCAAAATCAGAGTTAGACACTTTAAAGACACTTTCTTAAGAGAAAGAATGGGTGAAAGCCATTACAGAAACCGTGCATACCAGCAGAGAGTGGCACCAGTAGATGAAGGAAGTGTTGACATTATAAGTTCTATTATTCATCTCATAATTCCATAATCATACGAATTAATTAGATTATGAGCAATTAATGTAGAATTTATAAGCAAAAATATGTCAAAAAGGCTTATTCAGAATACTTCTTAAGCAGAGTTGAAGATAAGAGTTTGTGGTGATGTATGAAAGCTTATTGTGGAAGAAGCAGTGCTGAAACATGACCAATTTCAGAAAACTTTCCTGAGCTAATGATGGAAGCTCATGTGAAATCATACCAAGTCTGGAAAGTTCAAATCTCTGCTACCAAATCATACCAACATAGAATCTATCTTTTTAAGTTACACAGTAATTTTTCTTCGTTATCTTATCTAATTCATTAGTAGTTCCATTCCATTGTATTTAATGCAACTTTAAAAAGCCTGCCAACGCTATAACAGGAACCATGTGACACAAAAATTGTATTATATTTAAATGTTGAAAAGATACAAGTCTATTACATAAACAAATGATCATGCTATTTTTATTAAAAATGATATATTTTACCATGTAAAATAAATAGTATGATTTTAATACAAAATTCATTTGATGTATTAAAATCATGATAGAGTTGATGACTAACACAACTCACCAAGATTACTATTTTAAATGACAATATTAAATACCAAAGCTCTGAACACGAGAAAAAGTACTAGGTTAAGTTTTTCATAAGGCATATATTAAGCTATTGGATTTTACTCTTTGAACATAAAGCTTTATATATATGGGCTTATGGTTTTTATACCACTGAGAAAATTTTGCGGGCCTAATGCAGCTATGAGTAACCCCTTGAGCATACAAGCCAGTTTGTTGAAAGGTTGAAGAATGAACTTCAAGAGTAACATCAGAACCTTGGAAAAATTTAGAAAAAAAATGTTTTTGTCTATAATATGATGATTTTTAGACACAAGTGTAATAAACAAATCCATTTTCTTACCTTTTTTTTGTGTGTGAATATATTATAAACAGCGTATTACTCCAATCCAACCACATATTTAATCAGACACACTGTTAAGTTGTTCTTTTGTCAGGGATTGGGGAAACATACACAAAATGTCACATACACACATAATTAAGGCTCAGACAATTTAACCTGATTATTTTTGGTTTAAGGTCAACGTAACTTCTGCATGAGATGTGTGAAAGTGTCTATATTATCGGATTGAAATCCCAATTTTACAAAGGAAAAGGTTAAACATATGGAACCGTTGGTGGGATTTCCTCATTTTCCCCAAATGCATCAATGAATTCTGTGTTTGCCTAGTGGCTATCATAGCAGCGTCTCATTCTAAGATAAGGTTTTGCTCCTGATATTTGATGTCTTTTCACGATATCTATCTTATTTTCCAACGGAAACCAAAGAAAAAACAACAGTATTTGTTTTTCGTTTGTGATGTGATTTTTACAGATATCACATCTTGACACATAAGGCTGCGCTTATCTGCTGCATGGTTTTGCTACCTCAAATCTGATTTCATTGCTGAGCACATATAAAAATGGTCCATTGTTTCTGGTTTTTTTGTTGGTCCAATGAAAATAATAACTGAATTTAAGGTAGACCCCGCAGGAATTCACACTCACACAACAGAACCAAAGATAATAAAGAATGAAACTTTGTAGTTATCCTTGACTCACGGAGTTTTGTTATTGGGCTTGGGACAAGGATGTTATGTTGGTATGATGTGGATAAATCATCCGAAAGCTTTAGAAATCCACACAAAAAGGTTTCTCACCTTGTCTCCCCCTTTACAGTTCCCGACCAAGGGTGTTCAGTTACCATCTTATCTCAATCTCTTATATTACTTGATTCCCTTCTATCCACCTACAACTGTGTTATGTTATGTATATCTATTTTTCTTCATTTCTCGACAATGACAACAACAATTAACCCCGTAACTCTGAAAGCTTAGTTTCTTACGAGATATACATCTTTCATTATCCGAAAGTTATGTAAGATATTTTATAAATTTTTGTTTGTATTTTAATGCAACTAAATATATAAAGTTTTTTTTTCTTCTTATTTTATGGCTAATGTTATACCACGTCGATTTGCTTCAATGATATTTTTTTTAAATAAGAATAAAGAAGTTACCAATGGAACATTATACAAATCTTAAATAATACGTTCCAATAAATGTACAAACTAGCATGCTATAGTGATAAAAGCTTTCCTGCGTACTACTCTACTCTCTTCACTTTACTTTTACTTTGTGGTCGAAAAGAAGAGTCAGTTATGCCGTTGAGCCCGTTATTTGGTGAGTTCTTTGTCAAATGGATTCTTCTAGAGACAACAGTTTCAAATCAAAATTATGAGGTTGTTTTTTTCCTGGTCCTCACTGTTTGTTATTTGACCCGTAGAAAGTCAGAGTTGAAAATAAAGGTATAAAATGTTATCACAGCTAAGGAGCATCACAATATGCTGTTACTTGTAGCTTTTTCAAAACGTTATGATGTTGAATTAATTTGTCCTTCAACTCTGTACTTAAGTTTGGAGCAAATAGTTGCTTGAATGGTGGTGGGTATAATAATTACATATAGTTTATAAATTCTCACTTTTTCTTTTTATGTTCCTTTTTTACTCTCCCTAGACAAGCTTTTTGTTTCAAGACACAAGATAAGGATGGTTAAAAATACAAATGGTTTAGGTTTAGTGCAGTCCCTTGGATTGTGGGGAAGGTTAAATCCCACAACAACAATGATTGTCTCTGTCCTTGAATGGTGTGTGTGGAAGGGAAGGGTAGCCACTATTTTCTTAAAAAAAGTAGGAACAAAAGTTTCACGCATGAGACATAGTGGCCACAATGTGAGGAACATTCACACACCAATAGCACCCTCAATTTCCTAACTAACAACCCAAACTCTCAACCGACCTAAACAAAAAGTGCAAGCCCAAGTCTTTCCTGCTTTATTAGGTTGTAGCCAATTAACACTATTCTAGTGGATGCCATCGCACAATAATCTTCTCCTGTATAATTCCTTTTTTTTTAAGAAAAAAACTACATAATCAATATATTTAGTTTCTTTAGGTATTAATGTTATATTATTGAAAGAGTTTCCGTAACTAAACTAACTCGTTAATTGGAAGAATAGAAGATAAATTATGACTTAACTAAGTGGGATATTAGTTTAGAAAAAAATATGTAATTTCTTTAAGAGAGACCTTCGTATTTATAGGTAAAAAAAATGTCGTTCACATCTCGAATTTCCATTTCCCTCTTAAAACTCAAGTGTGGATGGATTCTTGTTACAACTGACACATAATTAGCTAGTGGATATAAAAATAACGATTTACACACTTAAAGTTCGCTAGAACAAATGATCAAAACGACGTCGTCCCATATCCTTTTTCAAGGTCAGTCCACGATTAGTCCATATCTTTTTTCAAAGTCGGTCCATATCCTTTATTGAGATTGGTTAAAGGTCAGTCCATATCCTTCCTTGAGGTCGGTCTTCTACCTACCTTGGATCGACCCAAATCTTAAAAGATCACCTTGACCCGTGACAGATCTTTATGGGGTCAGACTCTGATTATATTAAGATCGATCATTTTCTTGACGATACGTTTTCATAAATAATAACGTCATTAATCGAAATATACTTATGCTAAGAATTAAATTTTGTCGGAAAAAATTAAAATTGATGTTTTGAGATCTTTAGAAGAAGGAGAATGCATGTTTAGTAAGATAAAATGATAAAAGGTTGTGATTTGGTCACGGACTGAAAATGACGGTTGATTTGTAAGATTCTGCACTAGCCGCAAAACTTGAGTGCCCACTGCGCATGATATGCTTGAGAAACCAAATTTGGTGTCATCTTCTTTGTCTTCTTTGCTCTTGTGAACTCAAAATTTTCCATTTAGTGCATATTTTTATTAGCAAAAGTAATTTATAATCCAAGTTAAGAAGTATGGTCATTTAATATAGTTATTTGATTTTATTAAATGGGAATGGTTTTCGTGGCTTCCTTCCACTAAGTTTCACCTAAAACATTATTTAATTAGATCATGTAAGAAGTGTCCCCACGCCAACCAATGCCCATCTTCCTCTCCTATTATTACTTACACATGCCTTCCATTATTTTGCCTCTTCCCTCTTCTCACCCGATCATCAAATTTATGAACAAGATTACACTTCCACTTTTTATCTTTTATTTTTCTAATAATGTATATTTGTTTTATATGTTACTTATATCGAAAAGTATTTATTTATACAGTGTCTTGAAAATTATTACAGCGATTATGAATGTGAAAGAAAAATTTGGTCCTTGTCGCGTAAATTTAGATATCCTTGAAAGCCGGAAAAAACCCCCTAACAGAACTACTTTGCAACCAAATCTCTTTTCACAAGAAACAAACAGAAAACAATAATTATAAGTCAAATGATTTCAACTTTGTTTCTTAATCAGTGGTTTTTCGGTAATTCGTACCCAAAAAAATTCATTTGAGTAACTTGTTTCTTCCTCATACTTTCCCAAGCATCGCAACTTACAGTGAGTACAAAAGTGGTAAAAATTCCTGTGACGTCCCATTCTGATTGCCATCCACAACCTGGAAAATTACGTCAATTTTATCAAATAGATAGAAGCTATATATTATAGCTTCTTCGTGAATAACGTAAAAGCAAACGTGCTGGAAATCATTACTAGCTCAAATGCTACTTTTCTTTTTCATTCAATTCACATTTCAATGCATCCAAATTAAACGAAAAAAAAAAGATAACGAAAAAAATAAAGCAATTTTTTACTTATTAATTTTTATTCATATAATATATTAATGTATTTGTTTGTAGTAAAATATGTTAAAAAATTACATTTTTTAAGTATTCTGAGTTATAACTCAATAACTAGTTTTTTTTTTTTTTTTTGAATGAGAAAATAAATCAAAATCCAAACGTTGGACTTATTTTAATCTTGCATTGGAAGACAGAAATAGAGTCGATGGCAATATTGTTATTTGAGTTGAAAGGAGGAAGGTGGAAGTAATTTCACGCTAAACTTGTGCCTACAAAAACCCCTCTTCATTTCTCTCTCACTCACGGACACACACTACTCACACAAGGCAACAAACAAACCCATAACAGAAACAGAACCAAACTATAACAATGAGAACCCAACACCTTCGTCTTCACCACCTCCTCCTCACTCTCTTCCTCTTCGCAGCCGCATTATCTCCGGCGTCCTCCGCCGCAGACGAAGCTTCAGCCCCGGTGCCTGACGACGGCGACACCGAGTTCATCCGCTCCAGCTGCAACACCACTCTATACCCTGACGTGTGCTTCACCTCCCTCTCCCGCTACGCCAATGCGGTGCAGCAGAACCCCGGCCAGCTGGCGCGCGTGGCCATCGGCGTCAGCCTCTCCAAGGCCCACCGCGTGGCGTCCTACATCTCCAACCTCACGCGTGACGCCGACTATGGCACGAGCGGCACGCGCGCGGCGATGGCGGTGCACGACTGCTTCTCGAACCTGGGCGACGCCGTGGACGAAATCCGCGGGTCTCTGAAGCAGATGCGGCAGATTGGCGCCGCCGGCGAGGGCTCCGGATCCTTCCTCTTCCAAATGAGCAACGTGCAAACGTGGATGAGCGCCGCACTCACCGACGAGGAGACCTGCACGGACGGATTCCAGGACGTAGCGGAATGTGCCGTGAAAGCGGATGTATGCAATCGCGTCACCAACGTCAAGAAGTTCACCAGCAACGCTTTGGCTCTCGTCAACTCCTACGCCAGTAAGGGTTCGCCCTGAACTCTTCCCACGTGTCACATCACTCACCGTCTGATTTTAATCCTTTCCAAATTCCCAAAAAAAAAAAGGTTAATTAATAAACCATAGGTTGTGTTAATTAATTTTAAGTTACAAAAAAAAAAGAAAAAGATAAAAGTGTAGTGTGTGTGGGACGCGTGAGTCCTCCTTGTATGTAAATTTTGGTATTCTTGTAGTATCTGCTGTCACGCAAGAAAGTGGAGAAAGGCATCACTTCACGTGATAGAATGGAGAGTGTAGATATATATTTGCAAAAAAAAATAAAAATGAAGTGAAAGTAGTGTGTGGAACTGTGAGTTATGACACTTTAGTTTGTCTGGTTATTGGTTGATGCTTTAAAGAAGGATAAATTTGTAGGGTTATATGTTGTGTGGATTATTTGTGTTTTTTTGTTGTAGTTAAAAGAACAGTTGTAAATTTCAGGATTAGTCATTAATTTAAATTCGCTCTACTTTCTCCCTTTTGGAAAGGAAAATAAAATAGTGGTCATTGTTTGTTCCGAATTCATTTAGATTCTTTGACTTGATTGCAATAACGGTTGGTGGAAAAAGTAGTCGAGATTGGCGGGAGTAGCAATAGAGCATGGAATAGCTCTTCTCTTCGCAACTTTCTTCACATGGATGAAACATTAATAGTGTACAACATTTTAAAAATTTGAATTTGAACTTCAATTCAATTTGTGTGTAGTGTTCAATAATTTAAAATATGTGGCACAACACCTGTTTGTTTAAATGCCAAAGTAATGGAGTAATTTAGTGTGGTACGCATAAAATTTGATGGAATCATAGAAATATCAAGTTAATTACTGATATTCCCTTTTAGTACCAGACGAAATGAAGAAGGAATCAATTTTGTGCTTTTACAAAGGTTAAATCATGGTAGAAAAATACAGTTATCTCAAATCTAATCGACATTATTCAAGTGTATGATGGTAGAAACCTGTCCAACTTTGAGGGTTAAAAAATGTTTTTACGCGGTGTGAAAGGAAAGGAAGTGGGGTTCTAATTCAATCTTTAGAGACACCAGACATCACGGGACGATCAAATCATCACATGTATGGGTCTAATTCAAATAAAAAAACTTTGTCTGCTACCCGGTTTTCACTTCGGATAAAAATATTATTTCATTGTTGCTTCTCATGATTAAAGGAAGAAAACAAAAATCCTTTTACACTTTTTTTTTTCAGAATATAATATTAACAAAATCAGCAAGCTCTTTATTTATTTGAAGTAAACAATCAAATGCTCGATTTAAAACTCTTCTTCCTTTTATTTTGTTTGCTTTTTCCTTTAATATTATTTTTTTGCATAATGTTGGTATTCTCTTCTCGATTCTTTGATATTGTTAATTTGAAGGAAATGGAAAAGAACACTTGAGAGAAGATAAAAAAGCAGATTTCTCTTTAAATAACATATTTTTAAACTTTTTCTACTAAATTCATATTATGTGTCAAATATGATAGAGATATGATTAATCGTGTTTTTATTTCTCTATTATATTAATCGTGTTTCTGTTTTGTGGTTTTTGTTCTGCTTCTCTGATAATTTGAATATGCTATTATATTTAATGTCTATTTTTGAAATTTTAAGGTGTATTCTTTTAATAAAAATTCTCTTTTTCTCAATTCTCTTATTCAATTCACTCACAAAATATTTACCAAATATAAGTATTTATTATAATATAATTGGGGATGGGACAAATTAAATTGCTTACTAAACTATTATAATGAAGATAATTTTGATAGTTTTAAAAAATTAAATTTATAATAAGCTGCGTCAAAATATAAATTTATAATGAGTTGTGTCAAAATATAATGAAACCAAATTTTAAATTATTATTACATTATTAATAATATTTTCATTAATAGTTTTATTTTGCTAATTTGAATTTAAAAAAATAATAAAATAGATTTTACTTTAAAATAATTAATTATTAGTGAAATTGATACGAGTATTTAATTATTTTATTGATGATAGATCCGAGTATTTAATTATTACAGTAAAATTTATTTCATTACATTTTAATAATATCATTTTTTAATCTGTTTTTTTAATTAATGGTTTAGTATGTAACTTTTAAAATAATATATATAAACAAACAGTACTTATTTGTTTTTCTTCCACTTTCTTTTCCAAAACAAAAACCATCTTAATATATTTATCAACTTTGGATGAGGTTTGCCCAAAGTTGACTGTTGGCAACCACACAAATGTTCATCTTCGTCATCATCGTGGAATATGGCCATATGTATTTTTCTTCAATCATATTATGGAATAACATGTTTCAGTACGCAAAATTAAATAACCCCTGATCCTCAGGGTCCACACCAATCTTTATCAATCTGTTTCCATTGTTTTTTCATACACCACACCATTGATGTTCTTCATTATGTTCCCATGCACCAATATTTCTCTTTTCCTTTCCCTCATAATTTTTAATCTCACACAACTTACAACTTTTTATCACCTTACTTGCACTGGAACCATTTTATATCAAAGAAGAAAAAAAAAATCCTTCACAATATAATCGTACATATATTCTTATAATATAAAAAAAAATATACTTTTAAGTTAAACAAGAGTGTGTCATTACGAGATTAATATTTTCCAAGATAAAAACACACGGCATGAAGATGCATGATTATGAATAGAGTTGTCAAAATCGGTAATCCGACTTGATCCACCTCGACTTATTATGAGTTGATGATTTAGTGAGCCAACCTAATTCGGTTCACTTTTTATCGAGCCAAAAGAATTCGAACCCAACTCAGCTCATCACGGGTTAGCGAGTTAAACAGGTTGACTCACAAGTTCACTTAATTAAAAAAATATATATATAATTTTTTATTATTTTTTCAGTCAAAACTAAATTGCAATTCTAATTAAAATTTAAATAAACTTTAATACAATTCAAATACAAACCAAAATATAAAAAATATAAATTATTTATATGTTGACTAAAAACAACAACCTATTATGGGCTAAATATAAAGTTCAATTCGGCTCATCACGGATTTAACCAGGGTGAGTCAGATTCTAAATGAGTCGAGTTAAAAATCAATTCGTATTAAAATTTGTAAAAATTTTCCATTTGATCCGAACTTATGGTGAGCCGACTTGCATGCTTCAACCTGACAGCACTAATTATGAATGAGACTAGCCGCCATTAGTTGTAAGTTCGAACTTTTTGTTTGATGAAAAAGTCTTATCAACCCATATAAATAGATAATCCAATTGAATCTCACTATACCTTATCATGGCACGTAACAAGATACGTGCAAACAAGAAGTTATTTTGGAGAAAGATAATAATTATAACTATAATATTTCATCGACAAAGATTTGTAAACTAAAACCGGACACTAAAGTCATTTAGATTCTTACTCTTCATTTCTGATTCATCGTCTACCACAAAAGAAATGCAGTAATATGAATCACTCGTGTAACCTACGTAATTGCTTTCTTCTATAAAATATTATTCTAGAAAGATACCAATACCAAATAAGTAACTGTTCATCTATGCTTTGTGGTCAGTTTCAGACCACAAGAAATGTCGTGACATATCCTTAAAATTTTCTTTTACTGTTCAATTTGTCTTTTACCCCTGTTTTACACTTTTGTTTTATATCCAAACAATTTCTGGTTACTCAATTTTACGTCATCACTGATCAATTTCTCTTATACGATTTTTTAAAATTAATACAAGTTTTCTCGTACGTTAAAGTGAACGTTAAGTCTAACTTAATCTCACAAAATTGACTTGTAAAATAAGGATTGTAGTCTGTTAATGACCCGATATCGGATGAAATACAATGTCTAAGAAAGTTTACTAGGATATGTTCTAATTTAGCTCTTATACCATATTAGAGTGGAATTTAAGCCTAACTTAATCCCACAAAACAAACTTATAAAATAAGGATTGCACTCACTTATATATTATGAATTAACCTTATTTATAATTGATGTAACACTTTTAACAAAATCAAATAGAATTATTGGGGACGATATTTTGTTCTCCTCGCAATAATATAATGACATGAAATTGAATTTAGACAACAATTATTAAAAATTACTGCCATTAATGATAGATATTATTATTGTACACCACAAAGTAGTTTTCTGATACAATATTATACTAAGAAGTGCATTGACTGGGAAAAACAATTATGGAAAAGCAATTGTCCTTTTTCTTTTTGTATAAATTGGTTAATTTAATTAGCTTTAGTTACATAATACAATAAAGATAAAGATAGAGATGCTGTCTGGTCCTTTCTCTTTCATACATAGTTTTTTATAGTTGAGCTTTAGTTTGGGGGAGGCTGATTCTGGGGATGCATTTTTATATGTATTAATGGACACTGATTATTGTGTTAGGTTTGGATCCAGAATTATATGCATGCGTATGTGGAAAAGGTACACCAACATGGATTTTTGGCTCTTTTGTATTTGTTATTATTATTATCGCAACTCCTAGGAAACACCTATCTCGTCCCAAACAAATACATATGTATGCGTGTACAGTGTTTATTATGACTAGCGTAACAGATTGCGTATGTGTGTATGTATTTTTTAAATATGCATGATATTATATTAGTAGATGATAATATTATAATGTTATTAAGTTAATATATATATTAAAATTATATTTATTAAAAATAAAGTGAAATATATCAGAACAAATAAAAGAATAACCATTGATAAATAAAGAATAAGAGAAGAAGTAGAGACATATGATTTTATAAAAAGTTTATAAAAATAACGGTCAATTTTAAAAAATTTAATAAATTATTATATTTAAAGGTGTAAAATCAATATTTTGAAAAGTGGACACAAAAAGGAGAATCCCCTTTATATATTGTTATAGATTATTAGGAAAATAATGTTATAATGTCTATTTTTTTTCTCATATTCTACATTTTTTATGTGATTTAATATAAACTATTAATTATTTTAAAAGAAAAAATATTGATACATTAAATAAGAGTCATAGTATATTTTTCTCAATTATTATTTTCCGAATAAGAAGGACACAAAATTGATTTCGAGCGAGCCAAATAATTGTGTTAGCTGCAAAGGTTTAATCAAGGTTTTGTCTTTTGGTAGGTGCAGTTGAATAAACGTGTGACCAGCTTTAGAACTAACTATTTTTGCTAACAACTTTAGTTTCCTCTTAATCTCGGCTAGGGTGCTACAATACTTTGCGATAAATAATGTATATTTCAAAGTTTTAGTTGGATAATTATGTTTTCAGTAAACATTATTTCAGAAAATTGTATTATTGATTCGGGGTATCTGTTAACTTTGTCGTCTAAAACTAACTAACACTCGATAGCTCCAATAATAAGTGATGAGTGAAATTGACCAATCATCGCAATGTAACTAGCTTTAGACTATGCTATACCATGTCCTTTTTCAAGAATTGGCTTCATATAATAATCGCACATTGATGATAAACCTTCATTTATGGCACCTTGAGTTTAGGTTTAATAAATTTCATATGAGAAAAGAGAAAAGTTAGTGAAACTCGAGAATTTAAAAAAAAAAAGTGTGGGAGTTTTGTAAATTTAAATTTGAGTGTGAAATATGTTTTTATTCTTTTAAACTAGATAGGAAATTAAAAATTTTCATTATTTCAAATTTTGTATACGGTATGATTTTTAAATTAATCAATAATAATTTTATACGTTCTAACTTAAATGTCAATTTAAAATATATGTAAAATTTTTGACATCATCAAATTAAATGAATAATATTTATTTACTTAAATTTAAAAACAAAAATATATCAAATTTTATGACATATCGAAAGTATCAAAAGATATATCAAATATATATCAGATAAATATTGATTGATACTTTAACATGTTAAGTCACCGATGGTTATTACACATTAATTTAAACTTTTCATGATTATTCTATATTGAACCCAATCGAAGCAATCAACATCAAATTCAGAGTTGCAGTAACATGAACCAAATTCACATGAAAATCTCATTTAAACAAAATAGAGAAATCACAACATGAAATTTAAAAATTTTCCGAAAACAAAACAAACAAACGACACTTAAAGCAAGGACAATAATAATGATGTCTTACTTCGAAGGGAGGCATTGGCCATCTTAAGATTGTCATGATTGCATGAATTACATTACGGTACACCTAGACCAAGTAGGTTTCAGCACCAATATTTTCGACAAAATTTTGATTTCATTTCATAACCATAATATAACAATAATAAATATTCTTATTGTTAGCCAAGTAAGAAATGTTATTATATGTTTAGGAAATAAATTTTATTGTGCTTTTTTAATTTTTAATAAAATATAGTTTTCTTTAAAACATTAAAAAAATAACTCAAGTGCATTTTGAATGAATATACGTAATCACTCCTTTCTTCTTTCATACCGTGCTGGTATCAAAATATTTTAATAAGCAATCTTTACATTTGTTCTATCCACCAAAGAAGTTGATAACAAATATTATTTTTGTGTTCAAATTTTATATTATTGCATGAGTTTTGGGGTCGAAAGATAGAGCGAAGGCGAAATTTGATCCAAAATTCTTAAATTTACGTATCAAAAGGATCTTATCTTATGTATCATTAAGAGGCTCTTTCGCCGTAGAATAAAAGATAAGTTTGAGACTTTTGGTGGATGAAAAAGAACCACTTAAACACAAATCCAGTCACGTGAACAAGCTTTATTTAACTATTTATATAGAATTGTGCAAATACTTTATGATTTTAAGGCATTGTGTTTGCGTAAACTACTCAATCAAAACCTTAAGTGAGTTGATGATTAGTTTTCTTTAAATGGATTCACTCCTGTGCCTAAGTGACAGTGTTTGTTTTGGCAAAGTAAAAATTACAATTTGAAAGAGATAAATGCAAAAGGATTGAGATTTGTTATCCTTTGAAACTTCGATATATTTTAATTTTTTGAATTTAAAAAAATGAATAAATATAATTATTTTAATTCAATAATGTTAATTTCTTTTGACATGTAAAACACATTTCATATTAATAATATTGGAGTTATTTACATAGTTTGACACATTCTCAATTTAATATCTGTTGAAAAATACGCTCGACGTTTAAAAAAATAACATAATTAAATTAAAATGACTATTTATATATATAATACTTTTAAAATTTAGCGACTAAAATATATCAAAATTTAAGATAAAAACAAATTTTAAATTCGAATCAAAATTCAGAAAAAAAAAATTGGTAATGAGTGTAAAAGTTTGAAGAACATGTGTGTTGTTCATGCGATGATTGAAAGGTTGATGAGCACGTAAATTGAAGCAGAAATGAGAGTGACAGGTGCAGAGAGGGTTAAGAAAATTGTTTGGCATATCTCATGTGTGGGTTTTGGAGTTAACGTGAGATGAAAAGACTAGAAGCAAATGTGGTGCCAAAATGGGAATGAGACAAAAAAATCACCAACATCCCACGTACCTATTTAACCACAAAAACCATACATAAAAACAACACTTTCCCTTCTTTCCTCTGCCCTTCACGAGACCAACTCACTGTTACTATAATTTATTCAATAATATTTCTTTTATATGTCTCCATGCGCAAAGAAAGTAACTAGATTCTGTTAGTTTCACGGATGTTCACAACAGTCTTATTCACTCCCCCAATCATCTATTATGTTTCTTATTTTAATCATTACACTTTGGTTTCATCATTCACTTCACTATTTATTGCATAAGCTTTTTTTAATATGAGTAAATATTTAACAGAATCTATATACATCCATATTATAAATAAATTTTATAGTATCTGTTAAAAGTCTTATATTAATTAAAAATATGTCAATTTTACAGTATATAAATAGAGTAAAAATATAACATAATATAAGTTCAAACGATTTTACGTTTTTTTTTTCTGAAAATAAAATAAAATTATTGGCAATGCAGCATTGTTGTCTAATTTTAATGTTTGTATTATTTGCGGCGCACGTTTCTCATCTATACAAGATTTGCATCCCTAATCCAAACACGATATAGTTTCAAGCAACAAATGATGGAAGATGTCCGCAATATTTTATTTTAGGGTTCACAATATCTCAATTTTTTTTCCGTTTTAGTAATTAGTTAGTAGTTATTTTAATATAATATAATTAAATTAAATTAGATCACTATGCATCATTTGGACTATCACACGTGGCTTGCTGAGTTCATTTTCCACTTACCACCTCAACATATATAAAGAGGATGAAAGTAAGACAAATCCAATTCACGGCTCGATCCGGTTTAGTAGCCTGTTTACAAGGAAGATTTCTTTTTTCACCCCCATAATTTTGTTTTCACCAAATAAATACAGAAAATCTCCATTTTGTCTTTGTGGTTCATGAAAAAGATGATTTCAGAGTTGTGACATTCAGAACTCCTTTTTAACGTTTTTTTAAGTAAATAATTTAAAGTTATTTTTTTTTAGATTATACAATTTACTTTTTTTAAACTTTTAGATTTTACAATCCAACAAAGAATCTTTTATATATATAAAAAACTTCAAATTACACAGTTTGAAACAAAATTTTGAAAAATAAAACGAGGTTTAGTTTGTATGATTCTAATTTCTTTTAATCTAAAAAATGATTCCCGATTTTATGAACACGACCAAGCAACACAAGAGAGTGACAGCTGCAAGAAAGACAGTTCAGTCTTTTAACCACTCTAACAGGGTATACATTGAAACTATGGGGGTATAGATAGAAACTATGGAGTGCAGAAAGAAATAGAATTTTTAAACCATCACGACACGGGCCCTTTTTCACATGCTAGCCCAATCTCAATATTGAAACTGGGTCGTTTAGGTGAAAGAATCTCTCATCTGTTATCTCCCTCTCCTGGCAGTTTGCTTTTCTCTATGGTGTTCTACCGTACTTAATCTTTCTTTTTCCTCATCTTCTGGTAATGGACACACCACAGTTATTCTTTTTCCTCCATTCACAGTCTCCACCCACTATGTTATGTGGGAGTAACTATTCCTCTTAGCTCAAATTTGATTGTTTTTTTTTTTTTACGAATTCTCAATTTTTTCTTTTTTGATTTTCCAATCTGTTTCCTCTACAAAGTCTGAATCTTTTTGTTTTAATTCTGAACTTTCAAAGGGTTCTCAAGGAAAATTCGTTACTGGGTATCCATTATCTAATTTTTATTTTATAAACACAAAATCAACAACCATGTCCCTGTTCCTTAAAGCTCTGCCTTTGATGACCTCCCGCACCAGACCATCTTTAGTGTTTCTATGCAGAGTTTCCAACACAGTTCTATTGCCACTTTCAAGAACCAGAACAGTGTTTTCCGTTTCTGCCTCCGCAACCCCTTCAACACAACCACTTCCTTCTGCTTCTGAAACACTCACTTCCAATGCTAAACCACCTTTGGCCCTCACTGAATCCCTTGAGTGGATCAACAGGACTGCATTATGTGGTGAATTGTCTTCAAATGATGTGGGAAAAAGGGTCCAGCTTTGTGGGTGGGTTGCCCTTCACAGGGTCCATGGTGGCCTCACATTTCTTAATCTCAGAGACCACAGTGGAATTGTTCAGGTACTTGCCTGTTTTCGAATAGTTGGTTTTGTTCATCAAGTTTTCCTTGGAGTTTTTTTATTGGCACCTGAATGTTTACTTAGCTTCATTCATTTCAAAACAGTTTTTGTATTTAATATGCTTCTTTTGTACTTTTCTGTTATGCATTTACTACTTTACTGTTGTTTGTAATTGTACTGGGTGTTTATTCTAAATAAGCTTGAATTTCAGGTAACTACCCTTCCAGATGAATTTCCAGATGCCCATTCTGCTATCAATGACCTGAGGCTTGAGTACGTGGTTGCCATTGAGGGTGTAGTCAGGTCTAGGCCAAGCGAGTCAATCAACAAGAAGATGAAAACAGGTTCCATCGAGGTACATATTATTAGTAAGGGTAAATTTCATTTTGGTATTAAATTGACAACAATTTGTTTCCTGAAGATTTTATTTTATATATGAAAGCTCTTTATTTATTAACTTATTTATTTTCTCCAACACTTCTCCATGTTCCTTGCTTGTTATTCTTTGAATAAATGCTTTATACTGAAGTGATTGGTTTCTGGACTCTGAAGGTCTGTTTTTTCTTTTTTGTTTGGAATGTTCTATTTATTTGTATCAACCACTTTTTGATTTATATATATCGTGTATCAGGTTGCTGCTAGTAGAGTTCAAGTGCTAAACTCTGTAAATTCAAAGTTACCATTCTTGGTTACTACGGCAGATGATGCAAAAGACTCTCTTAAAGAAGAAATCCGTTTGAGGTACTAGCAGTCAAGTTACATGACACTCACAATTGCTTATTTGTATTTATTTATGTTGGTTGGTTTCTTGTAGAGTTTGGTAATGATTAGAATCTTATTATTTTTGCTCGTTAATCTGTGGAATATAACTTTTATTCTTTAATTTTCTGGAGTCACATGGTTAGTGCATTTACTTTTATGGATTTGAGGTATTCAAGGAATTCTCCTGTTAGTTTTATGCTCTAAATTTGCACATTAGAAAGTCACTTATTTAGTTATCAAATATTTGGTTTATCTTTAGGTTTTGTAGATAGAAATGAAAGAATTTTCTTGTTGAACCATCCAAGTTTCCTTCATTATACGCATTCATCATTGTTTCATATATGTCTATATGGGATAGCTATTGCTTACAAATCTTTTTGCAGATACCGATGTCTTGACCTGCGGCGGCAACAAATGAATTCCAACATATTACTGCGACATAAAGTGGTTAAACTCTTTCGAAGATATTTAGAAGATGTTCATGGTTTCGTGGAGGTACTATCCTATGAGTTCATCACTTATGTTATTTTCTCTCTTCATTGTGTAATTGTACTTCTCGCCCTTGCTATTCTTTGTGGTTTGGTGTTTGATATCCTGTGTTGATCTTGCCTTTTTTGGTCATAAGATAGATTGAAACTCCAATACTGTCAAGATCCACTCCAGAAGGTGCCCGGGATTATTTAGTTCCATCAAGAATCCAGGTACTTATACTTATATCTTTTCAATTCATGCATGATACTATTAGTTTTTGTTTTTGTTGCTCGAGATTATGACCATAAAATTTGTCCAATATATTTCGAACCATTGATTTATGTGTAATATTTTAAATTGGTTGCGTTTCTCTTGGTCAGCAATAAGGGTGTCAAGTTTGGACAATCTAGCATTAGATTTCTCTAAAAAAATTGGCAGTCCAGTGTTGTGAAGTCCCAGATCGTCTGGCTCAAGTTTTGGAGTGCGGTATATATACATACATATTGGACAACTTCACTCAATGCCAATTGGTTTTAAGTTTAACATGGTATTAGAGCCTATAGCTCATAGTAAGTGCCTGGTTTGGCAGGCTCGCCTGATTCAGCATATGTGGAGGTGGAGTGTTTGGCAACTTCACTTAGTGCCAATTGGTTTAAAGCTGAAATGTAACACCAGTTTGGAACTTAAAAGTATTGGTCCTGTCCTGTCAATACTGTGAGGCAGTTTCAATTTAGCTTCTGTCAGACCTAATCCACCCCCTGCAACTTTTATCCTAGTCATGAAGACAGAGCCAGTTCACCTCTCCTCTCATCCTCATGAAGCAATGTCATATATTATACTCATGCCCTTGCAATTAAGTTTTTATGTTATAGTAGTGAAGAACATGATTGAAAGTTCTCAAACGATAGCTGTATTATCTATTTGTCTGCATTGTGCTACTGAATAATTTTATTTTACTGGAGTAACATCTTTGAGTAAAACATTGCTAAGAGTAATTGGAAAATCAATACAAGCCTTTTTATCTATTTTTTGTGAGCCACTTCATATAGTTTTGTTGATTCACTGTCACATGAATTATGAAGCCAGGAACATTCTACGCCTTGCCACAAAGTCCTCAGCTATTTAAGCAAATGCTAATGGTAGCTGGTTTTGATAAATATTATCAGGTTGCAAGGTAATATATTTTTCTTATGTTTGGCTTCCTTTAGAGAATATGTTATTCTCCCACATGCAGTGCTTTTTCACTATAAAAATAAGCATTTCTTTAAGTGACTATATAAACTAAGAATATAGAATGTTAATTTCTGTAAGCCATACCAGATGTAAAATTGAAGCAACAATCATGCAAGTGACTTTTCTGTTTGGATAAAATGCAATTTATGTTTTGCAGATGTTTTCGTGATGAAGACTTAAGAGCAGACAGACAACCCGAGTTCACACAGCTAGATATGGAAATGGCCTTTACTCCTTACGAGGATATGTTGAAACTTAATGAAGAATTGATTAGAAAGGTTAGGTTATACTATTTGTAATGGGACCTCTGTAACAGCGGCTTATAAAATATTTTTTGTTAGTTTGATATAGATGGTATGATGATGGACTTTTAAATTTAACAATTGATTTTCTGAATTTTTTTGACCAGCAGTAGTAAAGTTGCTGGAAAAGTAGCACTGATGTCATTTGTCAGATTACAGTTTTCATCATTCTCTTATTTCTCGTAGAACAAACAATAAAAACGACAATTCCCATTTTCTTTGTCCACTTTTTCTTGCAAGCCAAACAACCTCATGAATTTCACTATTTTCTCTTTTCTTCATTTTCTCTCGTTCCATTTTCTCTCATTTGCCAATCAATCTGCTAAGTGTAAATAGGGCACATTTGTTGCAGGTTTTCTTTGAAATTAAGGGGGTTGAGTTACCAAATCCTTTTCCTAGGCTTACATATGCTGAAGCAATGAGTAGATATGGTTCAGACCGGCCAGATACCAGATTTGATCTTGAGTTAAAAGATGTAATGATCTATCTTTCACCTCCTCCATAGCACTTCTGTAGTTGTTTGTTGACAATCCTCTATTTTGTTTCTGTATTCTCTCTGATTTGGTAATTGTTATATCTTTCTGTTGTCTTGTATTGCACTAGATACCTATATTTGCTTCTTAAGGAATCTTGGTGTAATATAATTTTTCCGGACCTGCAGGTATCTGACATTTTCTCAGGTTCTTCATTCAAGGTTTTCTCTGATTCCTTAGAAAGTGGGGGAGTTATCAAAGTGTTATGTGTACCTTCTGGTACAAAAAAGTACTCAAATTCAGCTCTTAAGAAAGGTGACATTTACAGTGAAGTACTCAAATCTGGTGCAAAGGGTTTACCCTTTCTTAAGGTCTTGGATGATGGTAAAAAATAATTTTGCTATCAATAATTTTTTATGTTTTTGGGAGACATATATTATATTTCATTTTCTGTGGTGTTAACCTTTGACTTTAGGGAACATGGAGGGAATTTCTGCATTAGTATCAAGTATGGATCCTACAACTAGAGAGAATTTATTAAGGCGATGCTCTGCAAGACCAAGTGACCTCATTCTATTTGCAGTGGGTCATCATGCCTCTGTAAATAAAACTTTAGACCGTCTGAGAGTTTATGTGGCCCATGACCTAGGTTTGATCGACCATGTAAGTTAGTGGTTTTTTTTAGAGAAAAAAAGTGCTCTTTCTCAGCTATTTCTTTCTCTAATATTATTTTGTTATTTTGTTTGAGTTTCTAGGACAGGCATTCAATTTTGTGGATAACTGATTTTCCAATGTTTGAGTGGAATGATCCAGAGCAGAGGCTCGAGGTTTGTTCTTCTAATAGCAACTGATAGTGTATTCTGTTCGATCTTTCTCTACATTGGTGAAATATGGTATGTTCTAGTAAAGTGTTTTTTGTTATTATTCTTAATTATGGTTTAATGCAGGCTCTTCACCATCCTTTTACCGCACCAAATCCTGAAGACATGAATGACCTTGCATCTGCTCGTGCTTTGGCTTATGACATGGTTTACAATGGGGTGGAGGTATTTGAGATTCATTTAGTGATGATTTGACCACTGAAATCTGTATTAGTAACAGTTTGTGGCTATTTTTTTGTTAGATTGGTGGTGGAAGTCTGAGAATTTATAAACGTGACATACAAGAAAAGGTTTTGGAAATTGTTGGCATCTCAATGGAGCAGGTTACTGAAATAAAAACTATATGACTCCATTGCTGTGCTTTGTTATGTTCATTATATAATGTTTGAATGCACTGTAATTTGTTTCAGGCTGAAGCAAAGTTTGGTTATCTTCTGGAAGCACTTGACATGGGAGCTCCACCACATGGTATGGTGATTCTGAAAACAGTTTATAGTTAGTTAGTTAGTTAGTTAGTTAGTTGATTAATAATTGTTGTGTAGGTGGCATAGCTTATGGGTTGGACAGATTGGTTATGCTGTTGGCGGGTGCTAATTCCATTAGAGATGTCATTGCTTTTCCAAAAACAACCACTGCACAGTGTGCCCTAACCAGATCACCTTCTGAGGTGGATCCTCAGCAGCTCAAAGATCTCTCAATTAAAACATAGTATAGTATATATATACATTCAACTTTTTTTTTTTTTGTTATTTCACTGCACATCCATTTTTGTACTGGTGTAAGGAATAAGTTTTTAACAAATGCTCAATGATTAATCTAATGACTAATGTTACTGTCAGAATTATGTCACTGTATGATATTTGCTAAAAGTATTAGGTATAATAAATAATTTGATTTGATATTTGAGTATTCAATTTATTTATTGGCTAGCTTTTTATTGAATTTTCCATGTGATGCACTAGTTTCTTTAGTTGATTTTTCTTCATGTTTAGTATTTTCCAGGTTGATAATAATGCACCGAAAAAAAAATTGTTCAGTATTCGTCAATTTACACTTGTGTGTGTTTGAAAATATTCTCTCAATTCAAGTATTGTTCCAATGTTTATCCGGATACATATAGAAGGTTAAAAATTTTGATAAGAAAAAATTAGGTTGAATTTTTGGGTCAAGTACATATGCCACCAAAAATAAAACAAGAACTACATATGTCACCAAAAATGCAAGAAGTACAACACTGAATCTAATATAAAATGTACTACATAGATGTTCTTCGATATTATTAATAAAAAAATCTATTATATATATATATATATATATATATATATATATATATATATATATATATATATTATTTCCTCTCGTCAGCTAAGGGACAAATCCTGTAGTGGTTTACTTTTGAATTCTTAGATGAATAAATTTTGCAACTCAGTGTCTTATCTTATTGTATTCCTCTTTCGATTTCTCTTTTAAGAATAAAAGTAAAAAATGTTAGCTTAAAGTTTCAAAGTATGGTATGCATTATTGATATGGAAATGACCTTTTTTTAGACAGTGAAGGTGATTGATTATATCGGGATATTTAATTAGCATCAAGTAAACATACAATCTTATCTATTTAAATAGCTCTTTAGTTTATTGGTTGACAAAATGCTTTTTAAGTGATCATTAAGGCATTAAATTCGTGACATTAATTTTAGTACTAATATGTGGATCAAAAGTTTATGATCATCGGCGAATCTTCGTTAATAATTTTAGAAAAGTTTAAATAATACATTCAAAATTTATATTTAATTATAACTATTAATATAATAAAAGTTAATATATAATTTAGTATAATCGTAACTAAAAAAATTATTTATAAAAAAATCATATATTATTATATATTGGATATTTCTATATTTTCTCATATTACATCCCAAACAATAAATAAGAAATTTTTTACGTGTAATTATTCTTTAAACCTTACCAAAAGATTCATCTAATTGAATAAAACAATTAAATAATTAGTATCAGGTTTCATAATATGTAAAGAAGTTAAATCTATTTTTTTAAAATAAATCTATCCTTTTATTTTTCATCAATATATCTATATTTTTAAGTTTAAGATTAAAAAATAATTTATTATAATTAAATCAAAAATTAAAAAATCGACATGTAAGATGAATTTTGCATCCATTTATACACTATAAATTTCCTTTATCTCTTGTTAATATGGGATCTCCAACACCTTCATCTCGTCTAAGTATATACATATCGAGCATCAGACTAAACACTAATAGGTTGTCTGATAGTTACCCAATAATGGGTGACACTGTAGGTCCAACAAACAACAAATCTTGTTAGGATAGACTTTAATTTTTGACTTTGGTACCATGTTAAGAAGACTTTAAATCTAATTCAACTTCACAAAACCGACTTATAAGATGAGATTTACACTCACTTATACTATAAACTCATTGTTGGGTATTGGGCTCCCTTCCTATGTGGAGAAAAGGCCCAAAATTTGAGAAGCCCATGTCTCACTTAAACCTAGTGGAGAGGAGGCTATAAAATAAAGAGAGAGGCAGAACAATAGAGTCAG
>Ga0214544_1005898_pt1 | contig 23212 bp, 9 predicted proteins | sample CNSS3metaG_FD_160074 | JGI IMG/M metagenome (GOLD analysis project Ga0214544, IMG submission 160074) | Root nodule microbial communities from cowpea collected in UCLA plant growth center, Los Angeles, California, USA - CNSS3 | ecosystem: Host-associated > Plants > Roots > Nodule | place: USA...
TCGCGGTTATTTTGACTATTTGGCTTCGGTTAAAGACCCGAGGCATATCTAGCCGAGTCAAAAAGGGATGAGCTTTCTGCCTCGGTTATGACCCGATGCATATTTCTCCATTACTGCCTCGGTTATGGAGGGAACCGAGGCATAATATGCATTAAAAATTAAAAAAAAATTAAACGGTTGCCTCCCTAATGGGATTTCTCCAGTTCCTCTTAGCAGTTCTTGCCTAAAGAACGCTGCAAACATTTGCACCTTTGAAGCCACAAATCTGCAATGCCAACCATCACGCTGCACCTCACGACTTTGAAGCCACAGATCTGCAACGCCAACCATCACGCTGCACCTCGCGACTAAACCAGAAAACGCAAACACCATCAGATCTGCACCTACATCGTGAAGCACATCAACCACCTTCAAACAACCTGCAAAAAGAATATCCAAAACACCATAACAGATTGCGCCTGAGACGAGAAACCACAGAACGAAGAACTACGCACTAGAACGAAGAACGACGCATCTGCACCATTAGCCTGCGAACGAACCAGAATCGCAAACCATCAAACCTCCATGTGCGTCACCTTCGAGAGAAAGTAAAACGAAAGAAAGTTTGTGTGATTGCATGTTGGATCTGAGATGTTGGTGTGAAAGAAAGTTTGGAACTTTAGAGAGGATTGGGTAAAAAACCTTGAGAGAAGAAGAAGAACTTGATGCAGAGAAAATGGGAAGAAGAACCTCGCGAGCAGAGAAGAAGACGAAGTGCTGATTTTTGTGATTTGGGTTTTTATTTTAACCTAACTCTTCTTCCTCGGTTTAATTAAAAACCGGGGCATAAAACCATTTTCTGCCCCGGCTCTTGGACAACTGAGGTATAATCCTTTTCGTTCAAAATGAAAAATTAAAAATAGCGGGAAAGTTAAAATTTTTGGGAGGACCTTTTGGCACCGGGTTTTTTTAACCGAAGCCTATAACCCCTTTTGGCACCGGTTTTTTCTGAACCGAAGTTTATAATCCCTTTTGGCCTCGGATTTTTCTTGAACCGAGGCATAAAAGTTGCCTGACATTGCAAAAATGTCACCGCGCCATTATATGCTTCGGTTCCTTGTCAACCGAAGCCTATAAGGTGAGGTAAAAATGCGATTCTACACTAGTGTAAAGAACATTGTTGTCTAATGGCTATTTTTGAATTGACCTAGTAAAATTTTTTTTATGCTCAATGCTTATTTAAGAATATAATCTTATTATCTTTTAGTTATCTGGGAACATTTGTGTACTGACTTATCTTCTTTTTCTTTTTCATCAAAACCTATTGTCATGCTCGACTAATGCTAATACTATTAAGTAATTTAATTTTCTAACGTGGAAAAAAGTTCAAGATAATTTGAGCAAACTCAATTTTACAAATGCTTCAGGTTTATAAACATACCAGCAAACGCCTTGAAGACAAAATGGTGAGAAAAAGGCTTAACATGAATTTATCCCTTTATTAACAAAACTTAAGCCTTGCATTTTTCTGTTTAAAAAGTAAGAACAATATATCATTATGTTATAAAATATTAAAAAATCGATATACAATTTGTATGAGCTAATGTGTGATTATTAACTATGATACAAATCTAATCTTCCATATGTCTCTTTTATCTTCCACTAGTTTGATTCACAATTTTGTTTCGCAATCATTATAGTATCAGAACATTATGTTTCGTAATTAATACAATATATTAGGTTGAATTTTATTTTATTCTCTATAACTAGTGATCAAATAAAAAATGCTTGATGATTTTTTTAATTGAGTTAGACGCTGTTTTTTATTTAATTTTTTGTTTGTAACTCTTTTAGTTTAGCATTAAAACAATATTTTTATTTTTCCAATTGTAAAATATTACATTAGTTAAAATAAGTATATCACTATTTAATTAACTAATAAATCTATGTATATGTACATGATCATCGATAAAATGCAAATATGGACATTATTACATGTGTGTATGTATGATTGGGTCAATGGAAGGAGTTTTGAATTCGAGCATATTTTTTGTTAAGGGAATAGTGTAGCAAATTGACTTGATGATTTTCCTTACCTCAATTTTCGGGGTTCGGGTGATTCAGGATGTTCCACCTAATTGTTGTACTTTGAAAGTGTTTGGTGAGATTTGGTACTCCAACAAGAACAAATTGCAATTAATATACAATAATATTCAATTAATCTAATTTATCTATTTTTATCCATAGCGTATGGGTTTGCTTAATGTACGTAAGGCCTTTTTTAATAAATTTTTTCACTAGAACTTTATTTTTAATGTATCAATTTATTGTAAAAATATTACTAAAATATATTATTTGTTGTAAACATAAGCAAATAAAGTCATTGGGTATGACATTTGCCTTTTTCCTTATTTATTTGCTTATGGGTATAGAAAATAAAATATATTTGACTTTGTAAATGGTATTTATATACTATTTTTTCTCCGTACTTTCCTCACATGCGCACTAATCGGGTGAGATTAAGATTCTAATAGCTTGATTGAAATACAAGTATTTCGACCTATAGAATTGGGCCACCATAAGCTTATTTAGCCCATCACTAGTTACAAATATTACACCGTTACTATTTGCACCCTTTTTTACTTTTCATTCTCAAAATATTTTTGAGAATGAATAAAATACTGAAACTACCTCGTGTTGTTTGCTTGTTCTCCAGAGTTTTCGTATGCTTTTTTTCGACACTTACCGTTTTTTTATTCAATTTGCTGATGTGATGGAAACTCATTTTCGTCATGGCAATATGAATATGCACAACGAAAAGTCAAAACTTTTTACATTTATTTTCAACATTTAATAAACTATTTATTTAATTAACCTCTATTTTTATGTAATGCATATGCGATCGATATGATATGTAATACATATGATACAAAATGATTACGTCAAGGATAGGTACACCCAGGTTGAGAAAATATCTTTGACTTCCAAAAAAAATCGTAAAAATTATCATTTTGTTTATTTTTATATCATATACTAATATCGGAAAGGAGTTTTACTATTTTATATTTCACATAAACCTTTAAAAAACAACTAAAGTGAAAATTTATACTTCTTTTGTAAAACGTAGAATTAAAAAAAAAAAATTGATCACACTACGAAACCTAGAGATGGACGATGAATTGGTCATGTATGACTTCCTGGTGGCGAAGATCGATGGTGCCAATTTTCTTTTTCTTTGCTCGCATTTGATCGGGTCGTCTTCAAATATATTAGTGCATTCCCTCTTTTCCTATGTTGCTTCCTATGTTTTGAATTAATCAAAAGTTGTTTTTCCCGTCACTTGAATTTGAATTACCCTCGATATTCCTTTGTACGATGAGATTTGCCGCTAAAGCCACGGGTACACTTCACGTTTTGTTATAGTATCCACGTGTAAAAAGTTAGTTGTAGAAAAATTCCTTTCATGCAGCAGAGCAATGAAAAGGAGAGAAAAAGGTGATAAGAAGCCCTCATGAAAGGATCTCTCAGAATAGATAATATTTGGTTTAACTACTTATAAGCACAGTATAACCCAACGTTAATCAATAATTAAGTAACCTTATTAGATGCTTACATACGTACGTATGTTCTTTACAATTTCTATATAGTTTTTGACGAGGTCATGTTTTTTTTTTAACGCGATACTGGGTAGCGCGTATATGGGTGTTTTGGAGTCCAAGGTATGGTGCTTCCCATTTTTCAACCTTCAAACATTAATAGTCAAATCAAAGCACTATAAAAATTCAAACACAACCACTATATAAACCTAGTATATGTCTGTCCCCTTCCACTTTCATATCACAAAACCTTGCTCTAGTAACTGTTTCTGCAACTAGTCATCAATGGCTCTCTCTCACAGGAGGATCCTCTCCACAGTTTTGCAGATTCTGTTGGTGACCTTCATGATTTTCGTTGCTTCTCCAGAATCTGGAGTAGCTTGCAGGCCATTGTTCTTACATTATCAATGGTCATGGGAATATGGTCTTCTCTTTCAGTCCCTTCCAAACGCACCGGCACCACCATCAGGTGGAGATCCCACACATCCCTGATTCCATCACCTTCACTCTCTACACAGATTACTCCTTTTAGATTCAAGAAAAAACAAGAATCTAAGGACCCTATAAACCCTAATTGTCCTACGTGATGTGTCATCGGAGCAATTGCAATCTCGGTGCACACGTTTCACGTGGTTGTAGATTAATTATTTCCATTTTTATTTTTATTTTTTAGCGTTTTTCATGTTTTCACATGTAAATGCTTTTTCCTTTACTTGTATTCACATTCCAACAATTGTGATACTCTCACACAATATATATATTAGTAATCTGGGACATGTGTAGTATATTCTTTCAGGTTAGTTGCCTTTATTGTATATGCTAATCTTTGGTTTAGCATTAAAAAGAAAACCATTATAAATTATGGATTAAGCTCTTTAATCATTATGTGTTCTTTCTGCTCTCAGGCTGAAGCAGGGGCTGTTAAGCATGTCGACGATAAAATAATATGACTGAGGAAAAAATTAAATAATTACATGTTAAAAAAACAAGTTTTGTAATATATTTTAGGACGGCCACAATTTTTTTTCGTTAAAAAATTGAGATTGGCGCGGTCACCATGTCATCCTTGGCTGCGTGCGTTTAAAGTTGAAAAAAAAAATGGTTGTACCTAATTTTGCTCAAAGCTCCAACTAACATTCGATTTGATTTTGTTTAACTATGAGCATTACTAATTTTGTTGTTCTTGGACCTAACAAAGAGAAAGATGGGTTTTAGAGACTTAAACAGTTAACACGTTCCTTTCCGGATATTACTGCCACCAAAAGATGACGAGTTTTTAAATTGACCATTGAATCTTTTACTTGTTCAGTCGGCGATTCCAATGTATAAGAGCATCTCTGTTTGGCTACAAATCTCTTAATCTAAAACTATAGGCTAAGATGACTTTTTCTGGCTCAATGAGCGACTCAAATTTCAAACAAATGGATCTCTTATATTTTGTTAAATTGATTGAAACAGAGAGGTTAAACCATAACCCTAAGACAGTGTATGTCTTTGGGAAACAACGAAAACTTTTAACAAGTCAAGATTTCACTACTGAAATACAAGAGTACTTTGGAACCATAAAATATATATATAGTTCGCATTCGGAGAGAGATATACTTTGATTTATCCGTGGCAAATGTGTCATACATCAATCTAAAGTTATGATGAACCTATCATTTTGAAAACGTTAAATTACGATTTATTCTTTGTTTTTTTATCAAAATCTTAAATAGGTTTTCAAATTTTTATTAGTATAAATTATGTTCATATTTTAAAAAACGTGTAACAGTTCAATCATTCCCGAGGTACTAACAGTTTTAAGTATTATCATGTATCACCTCCTCATTTTTTAAATTTTTTTAATTAATTTTAATTTTTATAAAAAAATTATTCTTGTCATGTATCTTGTCAATTTCATGTTATATGTCAAGTCAGTATGGTTATTCGTGTTAAATCATTGTCTGAATTTCAAATTGATTCATATATTTGTTATTTTGATTCCATTTCAATACCAAATTTTTTTAAAATATTTCAATTTCATCCCTTCAAACTAAGGTCAAATTTAACTTTTATATAAATCTTATAATGATATTTTTATTAAATATTTTAACAATATTAAGTTTATTTAAATTTATATTTTACATTAACCTTTATTTATATTTTGTTTTAAACTTTTAAACATATTTATTTTAACTTGTTATAAATCTTTTAAAATTTTACATTTGAATTTATAAAATTGTTATTTTAAAACAAACTCTAACATTTTTATAGAAATTATTGATATATAATATTATACAAATATTTGAAATAGAAATTTATCAATCTATATATTTAAAATTTTAAAATAAAATTTAATGTAAAATACAAATTTAAATAAACTTAATATTATTAAAAATATGTAATACAAATATCACTTTTAATAAAAATATAATTATAATTTTTATATAAAAGTTAGATTTAGTCTCAATTTAGAGGGGATGAAATTGATTTTTTTTTTAATTTGGAACTAGAATGAAATCAAAATAACAAAAATATAGATTCAGACAATCATTTGATATGTCACCATACTATCTTGACACGTGACACGACATTGACGTTACACATGACAAAAAAAAAAATTTAAAAATTAGAAACGGACACATGACACATACTTAACGTGGTTAGTACCATATTAACAAAAATGGCCTAATTCTTACACATTTTAACAAAATATGAACTAAATTGAGACTAATAGAAATCTGGTAATCATTTGAGATCTTAGTAAAAAAAACGATGATAAAAAAAGTATTAACATTCTTGAAATAAAAGATTATTTTTAATTAAAGCTTATCCATTAAATATGTTTTTTAATTTTTTAACTTTTTAATTTTATATCTTTAAAATTATTTTTTTATAAATTATATATTAAAAATACATTATAATTATATTTTTACGTTGTAACTGATTAATTAATATCTTATTATATAATTTAAAATGATTATTATCTGTTAAAATATTTTATTATAATTAATAATTAAAATTTGATTTATAAATATTATTAGTTTAAATTTCACTTTTATTATATATTTATATTCTTCAAGTAATATAGTAAAAAAAAACTTATGTTTTATTTTAATTTTAATTTTTAGTTAAAAGAAAAACAAACAGTAACTTGAGCTATCAAAGTTTGACATGTTTTATCATCTCTACATATCATGATAACCTCTAACATCTATTTAAATAGAAAACATATGGTATTTTTTATTACATGCACCAACTGAAAAGATATTAATCATTACAAAGGAATAAGTGATTAATTCACATGTTGTAAGTTCTGATAAAAAGGAAACACAGGTTGTAAGTTTTTTAATTGACAAATGAGAAACATATATTAAAAACGAGGTATATAATTGTAATTAATTTATATATATAATTAAATATGATTATATGGAATTGATGTATATGGTTAAAAAGTGGGTTAAGTATATTTTTATATTTCTGTATAATTAGCACTTGGATTTAAAAACAGTAAAACTAATACTTATTATTTTATATTTTTCTTCGAATTAAACACATTGTTCTTGTATGGTCAGATTAGTCAAGTAGTAGCAAATCGTACCACTTATCATATTTTTCTATTTTTTTCCTATTTATAATATAATAAAGTCCTTTGAGAAATTTTTATGAACCAATTTAACAATCTTCATTGTTAAATTTCTTTTGATACATTAAACTTAATAAATACTACATACCATGATTAAAAAGGGAGATTATGAAATATAATATTTAGTTGTTATTTTGTTTTCCAGACTTTATGAATAAATAAATGTTTAAATAACTTTTTGGCTCTTTTCTTATCATATTTGTTTAATTTGATTTTTTTTTCACGTTCAATTGGGTTTTTATTTTTGACAATTTTGATTAATTTAGTCACTTTTTGTAAGGCCCATTAATTTTGGCTTACTATTTTCTGTCCTAGAGTAAAGGGTTGTCCCTTGTGCTTGGGCTTAGAGTTGGCCCAACTGATAAAACTTGTTCCAGTTTTTCTAACGCTCCACTTTTACTTGCATTCACAGAAACCACAGTCGTTTCCCTATCTGGTACGCTAGAGCTCTGCTAGGGTTTGTCCTTGTCTCGAACCAATTCGTCCCAAGAGCTCAACTAGCAATTTCTACTCCACGTAAGTGACTCTAAAACTATTGTACTTACTTTCTAAAGCTTTACATTCGTGTTCCACCGATTAAAGTTTGAATTAATCGTGTCTTCCGCTGTTCCACCAGTTCTGCAAGTCTGTCTTTCAAGCTGCTGTGCTCCGAGGTCCCGGGTCGCAGTTCTATTAGCCCTTTTTCCAGGTACGGGAAGTTAGGGTTTCTAGTTTCGAGTCATTCTTTTGATCTGTGTATGAGTTGGTCGATGGATTGTATGGTTTGATCTTTCGTTTTGATGCGCGGGAGTATCTTGCATGAGTTGTTTGGTCGGAAAACATGGCTGCTGCAGGTGAAACAGTGGCGAGACCTGTTAATCTCGCTCAGGCGAGTCAGTCTCGCCTAGGCGAGAAAAACAGGGGCTCGCCTAGACCAATTTACGCGAGTGGTCGCCCAGGCGACCCGCTCCTTGTTTTTGAGCGAGCGAGCATCTCGCCCAGGCGAGAGGGGTCTCGCCTAAGCGAGATCCCGCGTTGCTTCCTAATGGCCTTTTCGAGCCCTCGCCTAGGCGAAGGGGACTCGCCTGAGCGAGAATGTCTCGCCTGAGCGAGACCCTTCAACCTGAGCAAGGGATTGGGCGAGACTACCTTGTGTTTGGTTGTATGTTTACACTCTTATGATTGGAATTGTATGGGTATGACTGTCGTGATGAGATACATGTATGTGTGTATGGATATATGCCTAATGGTTTGCTATATATGCGTGACATGATTCATAAATGATGAATGATGGGTGTTGGGGGAAACTTGGCATGTGAAAAGAATGTGTGGTTTGAAACTAAAGGGACATGGTATTGATATGAGATGAGGCCCTAGACTCATGGGATGGTGATGATCAGAGGCATGGATTCGAAATGTGATACGAATGAGAAATTAATCTCAGGGATTGGTACGAAATTGTAAATATGATTTAATATTCTTTTACTTCTGTTTTATGAATGTTGGTCTGTGTCAGCGTGTAAATTCCTTGGGGTCTCTAGGTGGGACCTTTGGGATTGCGCTTAAGTGGTCGAGACGTAATTCCATGGCCCTGGTAGTGGGTGTCCATGGTGGTGCCCCATCTGTATAACTAGGTAAGGATTCAAGGTAAGATTGCATCCTGACACTCTGAGGAGCCAGTTAGTCTCACCTAGAGTTGACTGACTCCTGTGGTGAGAGTAGTAGGAGGCCTGAAATCCATTAAGGGCTAACCTTGTGGTGAGGGAAATTTGATTCATCGTAACACTTGTATTACGTAGCTTAGGATCAAGTAGCTCGGGGGTGAGCAGAGGTATCCACCATAAGTGCAAGCATCCGCTGAATCCGACCAAGTTATACGTATCCGGATGAGTCGAGTCGAGTCGTAGTGTATTGAATGAAGAGTCATAACATGTTTGGTTGTTGTATGGATATGGGATGATGAAAATATATTTGACTGCATGATGAATATGTTGTTGGCTCTAGCTTACCCGTTTTGTTGTATGGTTGTATTGTATGTGGCTATTCTTTCTTGCGATGATCATCAATTTGATTGATGGGAGCAGATGGGCGAAGTTCTCGTGGTCAACAAGGGAATGGTGATTCCGCTACTTAGCCATCTGGACTGGAGCTTTTCTTCATGTTTTCTTTAGGGCTATGGCCCATGTATCTCTTTATGCATTTCTACTCTATACTCTCTGTTAGGTTTGTATTCAGCTCCCCTTTTGCATCATGGTGTGCCCGAGTTTTTGTAGGGGTTGTGTTAAGGACCCCAGGATTACGCTACTATATTAATATTGTGTGACGTTTCCTTTAATTTCGCTTAATAATTAAATGAGATGTTACACTTTTGCTATTTGTGTTTAAATAGTTAATGTACGTTTTGTATTAGTTCGTGATTTTTATTAAATTTTTTTAATTTAAAAAAATTTCATGTGTTAAGACATCATGTATCAATGTTAATATCATGTGTTAGTTTGTGGGGTTGTAATTTTCTTTTGTTCGATTTAATCTCGTTATTTTCCTTTCATTCAATCCCATTTTTCTGTTAAAATGAAGGAATTTTGTGCATCCCTAATTGAGATTAAATTTATTTTTTATATAAATGTTATAATAATATTTTTATTAATTATTTTTTAAATTTAATTATAAATTATTAGATTTAATTATTAATTGAATATAATATTTAGATTTAATTATTAAATAAAATATAATTATTTAAATATCATTAGAATATAATGATTAAATGTTTTCTTTTAATAATTATATTCTAAATATTAATATTTATAAAATTTAAATTTAAATCTAAAACTTTAATATTTTTTAAATATTTCTAATATTTTTAAATGTAAATTTTAAAAATATTAGTATGTTTAGAATATAATTATTAGAAAAAATATTTAATAATTATATTTTAATAATATTATAATAATTATATTTATTTAATTATTGAATCCGACATATGTATTGAGATTAACACCTATGATGATAAATCGACACGTGGACAATTTTTTTTAATTAAAAAAGTTAAAAAATTGAAAAATTGAAAATCAACATGTAAGCTGCATTGTTCATACTATCGTAAACACGGGCGATAACGCCTGTGTGTACGCATTTTTTACATATGCATGATATTATAATAGTAAGTGAAGATATTGTAATGTTATTAAGTTAATATATAAAATAAAATTATATTTATTAAAAATAAAATGAGATATATCAGAAAAGATGAGAGAATAACGGTTAGTAAATAAAAAAAGAGAAAATGTAGAGATAGACGATTTTATAAAAAGTTTGTAAAAATAATGGTCAATTTTCAAAAATTTAATAAATAATTATATTTTAAAGGATAAAATTGAAATTTTGAAATATGGACAAAAAAAAAGGAATCTCTTTATATGTTATTATAGATACATAAATTATTTAAATTATGTTATCAAAAATTATTAAATTTTAATAAAACAAAAATTCAAGACAAAGCCATAAATGAGAGATGGGCCATGAGATTGTGATGGCATGAAATTCAAGGCAATCTACCTCATTCGTAATCTAGGGAACTTATTCAAGGCATAGCGCATTTTCCTTTCTATATGATTTATCTTGATGTCAATTCAATTTTTAGTTGCGTGCGTGCTAAGAAAAAATATCTGTCAAGATTTCTGTTCAATTCTCTTCGTAATTTTTTTTTTCAATTTTATCCAGTTTTTTTTTAATTTTTTATAATTAATTTGATATCAATCTTTTTCAACATGAAGATTTTATAGGAGGATATACATTTTGTAACTCTCTTTTGATGTCATATTTTAATTTGACAGTTTTACCTTTTAATAAATGAAAATAATTTATTTATTTAGTAAAATAAATAATTGAATAATTTTTATATTTTATAAAAACTAAATAATTTCTCTTTATTTCAAAATGATTCAATATTTTTTTAAATAATAGCTGCATAATTTTTTAATCCCATTTTTATAGAATTATATATATATATATATATATATATATATATATAATTCAATTTTTTATTTTTTTAAATAATTACTCACAAAAATAATAAAATTATATATTTCAATATAATAAAAATGTAATTACGAATGGTTGTAAGAGTATATGTTTTGGGTAATAGATGACATCTATATATTTAAAATTTTGAACCATCAATTTTGTGATCACAATGTTACTTCTCCATCTACAAAGCCATTAAAATCCAAATTTTCAAAGACGTAATAAATTCAACTTCCGCTCATAATAATGAAAAAAAAAAAACTCGCTATGTACACATCCAATGAACTTGGTCCCCAAATCCAAACAATGCTTTTGATGTTTATCTGACATAATTTTATATATTTATCTCTCATAAATTATTCTTATAACTCATGATTAAAAATTTTAATATATATATATATATATATATATACAAAATTTTTTCTGATAAAAAATATACTGTAAAAGTTTAATGTTTTTTTGTAATATTTGAAGATCAGTAAGAATTTATGACAAATTACACATATAATTTATTTCCACCATTCAAAAGTTATATTTCCTAAGACAAACATTACCAAAAGTCATTTTTCCTCCAAAGAGTTTTCTTCATTTTTATCTGTTCAAACATTCTCGTAGAATATTGGGTGATTATTGGACTTGCGATTCATTTATATTGCCCTAGAACGTAACATGAAATGTTAAGCTATCTCATCTACATAGTCACTAATTGTTCTTTGATAACGCATTTCTAGGTTGAAAATTAACTACGTTATTAGAATAAAGTGATTTTAATATTTTTAATTTTACACTAATATTTTCCCTTCCAACAGCGGTCTTGTGACTAATTCAATGTAGAGAAAATGTTAAAGTTTAGTCAAGAGTTAGATTTTCTTCTCATCTTTTTACATTGATAATTAATTTCTATAATAATTCTACTTTATTCGATAATTAATTTCTCATGTATTGATTTTTGAAAACTAGTTATTAAATAAGTTTGTTTTTAAATAAAAATAGCCAGAAGATGTTTTATCTTATTTCACACTCATGCACAGCAACACTGCATACTTGCATTTCAAAATTGGAAATTATTTTTTCAAAATAAAAATCAAACATAACCTCGTATATTTCGCATTAAGAGTGTGTACATGTAAAATAATAATAATAATAATAATAATAATAATAATAATAATAATATTATTATTATTATTATATTTGAAAAACTGAAGAAGATGTATTTAATTTATATGTGGTTGCAATTGGACTTTTGCATTTGACCCAAATATACTATGATCACACTGACATGACCGGGTGTTTGGCGTTCAAGTTACGTACATTTGATTTATTCTAAATTTGTAAATAAAATTCAAATTCAAATTCAAACCTTTTGAAATGACTAGTACTGAGAAAGTCAATTCACACAGCAAGGATGCATTTGAGGAAACACAAAATCATAATCAATCTCAGTGTGTAAGGATGAGAAACTATTACTGCATGTTTAAATGTTTTTCCACCGTCACAATGTTGGATTTGTTAAATCATTCTAAATTGTAAATTAATTTATTTTAAGGTGTTCTTTCAAGTGCGGTGTTATTATATATACACACAAATCACACAAACGACACGAGTCAATATATCATTCAACCAAGTTAAATAAAAAAAGTATTGTTGAGATATAAACTTATATATACGATTCGTGTTGGAAAAATTAAACACGTTTGAAAGAAGTGAAATTTATAATTAAGGTAAAAAGTTGTATTTATTTGTGAAGATGTTATCGCATCACTTTTACACTGAATATTAATCCTTGATAAAGGTTGAGATGATATCAGATTTATGAAATTAGAGAATAATTATTATTAAGTGTATAGACAATTAAATATGTGGTTAGGAGGGGAAAACTCTACTCAAGATGAACAATTAATGTTATCAGTCAACGAATACTCTTCACCAATAACAATTCCTAAAAAAGTTATTAAGTGATTTATAATGATTTTAGATGAAAATTCATTATTTTTATTATCATTTCTATACAAATGTCCAAGTATAAAAGATGATCTAACAAAAAAATTAGATAAAATTTTCGTAATAAAAATTAAGATAAAAATGGATTGATCGTTAAGGTTTAATTAAAGATGTCTGTGAAGATTGAATGAAGATGCTTTAATTAGAGAGAAATTGAAAATAGCATGAATTGAGTTAAAAATACTTTGTTTGAAGCAAATATAAGAATATTTGACAAAATTGAATTAAAAGGTATTTTAGTTGACACTACGACAATTTTTTTTTTCATGTCTAATATTTTTAATTTTTTACATCTATTAATAATTTGATGTATTTGTAGATGATGTCAATTTATGTCGGACAAAACTGTAAATTTTTATTGAACAAAATTCTTGACATAAATTTAATAAAATTTTATAATACTCAAAGTATTTTTTTTAAATAATAATTTAGTTTTCACTTAAAAGCATAATATAAAATAAAAAATATTAATTACAACGATTTTGTTCTACATGTATATCGAACAAAATACAACAATATTTAAAATAAAAATAATCATATTAGAGATATTTATGCATTTTTATTGTAAAGATTCTAAAAAAATTATAGAGATATATAACACATAATGATAGACTCACAAAAATTATCGAAACAATCACCAAAAAACACCTACAATGAACTCATCAACAAATAAAGACATTATCCCGTGCTCTTTATTTACAAAAATATTACCATACTTTTTTGACTTCTAATTCTTTGTAATTAAATACATATCATGTGACATAATTGACCTCTTTTTCATTAATGTAAATGAAGTTAAAATTGTTGTAGCCAAAGTTGAGTAAAAAGTTTTTTTGGGTGAGACTTAAACCCTAGGTCACAATTAAGGCTAAATGAAAAATTTCTCAATCAAGGTCAAGCTAAATATGCATTAATGAAGATTAAAATATTGATGTTTTGATTGAGATTGATTAAAAAAAATGCCTTAACTTTAGAATTTTTTTTGATAATGCTCTTATTGACCCCTAGTTGAAGATGCTCAACTATAAGATTAAGTGGATGATAGTCTTACACTAAGTTCAGTCAATGATGCTCAAACAAATTTCGACGTGTAAATACTCTAGCCAATGAGAAATATTTGTTAATATAAAGATATAAAAATTAAAGTAGAATTAAAGATGCTTTAGTTTAAATATTCTAAAAAAGATTGAGGTGAAATTAATTTGGTTGAGATTGAATTAAGCGTTAAGTATGTTTTTAGTCCTCGTATTTATATGCGAGATTGGAATTCGTTCATCTCTCAAAGTTAAAATAAAATGTATCCCTATATTTTAGTGATGCATGAAATTTATCATCCAGACGTTGTTATCTTTTAGATGATGTGTCTAACAACCATGTAGACTCGATTGACATGTTAGAACACGTGGCTACCACATGATTGACACGTGTAATTTCATTTTTTAATTTTTTTTTTGTTTTTATATTTTTTTTCTTTTAGTTTTGAAGAACATATTTCATGCATTACTAAAATTTAAGGACAAATTTTATATAAACTTTGAGAAAGAGAGAAAAATTCTGATTTCACATGTAAACACAGGAACTAAAAACAGAAGTAATAGTTATTTGAGCTAATTAATTGATTATTATATTATATAAATGTTAAGCGATAACACTTATATAAATTAATATTGAGATGAAAATAATTTATTTTATTTTTAAGAAAAATTTAAAGTCATTTTGAAAATTTAACACTTTTCTAAAATTAATATAAGTTAGTTAAATTAAGTATTTATTAAAATATTAAGTATTTTCTAAATTAAAAAATAAAACATCTTATAAATTAATATTTTATTATATATAATTAATATATTACAAAAATTGTGATAAATTCACTAAGTGAATATATATTCACTTAATGAATATATAATGTACAAATAATTTTTAAAATAATTTAATCTATATTTAGTGAATATTTAAATTTATTTTATAATTCATTAAATTCACTGAATGAATATATAATCTACACTTATTTAGAAAACTAATGAATTTATCACATATTTTTGAATATATTAATTGTATATAATAATGTATTACGTTATAATAAGTTTTAACTTTTTAAAATTTAAAAAATACTTAATATTTCAATAAATACTTGATTCAACCCGTTTATATTAATTTTTGAAAAATGTTCAAATTTCAAATTAGACTTAAATTTTTTCTTAGAATTAAAATATATTATTTTCATTTCAATATTAATTTATATAAATGTTATTATTTAACATTTATAAAATTTGTCTCTATACTTTAATAATACATGAAATACATTCTTCAGAGCTAAAATAAAAAATAAAATATAAAAAAAAAACATTTTCTTTTAAATTACACATGTAAATCACGTAGCCGCCATGTGTTCTAACTTGTCGGTCCATTAAACATGACTGTTAGATAGGTCACCTAAAAGTTAACAATGTATATTTTAGAGGATGAATTTCATGCATTACTAAAGTATAGAGACAAATTTTAAATGAGCTTTCAGATGGATGAATTCCAATTTCACATGAATACAAGGACTACAAACATACACTACTAAAAAAACTCATATTTCCTACCAACTCTGTTTTGAAATTTTTTTTGTAAGAAATACTTATAAATTTTGTTATGAAAATTTTTTTGCAGGAAATTCCTACCAATTTTTTTTGCAAAATATTTTGTATAAGACACTTTCCGCAACAAATTTTGTAGTAAATACTTGCGAATTTTATAATTTTGTAGGAAATAATTACCCACGAAGGAATTACCTGCTAATTAAATTTAAAAAAAAATAGCAGGAAAAAGTCTTTTCTTGCAAATTTTTTTAACAAATTTGCAAAAAAATCTCATGTAATATGAGAATTTTTAGTAGTGATACTTAATCCTTAAATTAAAATCATTATAGTCCATGTTGAGTTTAAATTAATTTGGCCAAGGTCAAGTTAGATATATCACTACAAGGAAATTATTAAATAACAACAAATTTTAGAAACAAAAAAGAATTAGTTATTATGGAGACTAACTTAGATATCAATTTATAAATTAAAAATTATTAGTATTTAAAATAGTTTTTATTATGAATAAAAAATTATGATTAATTTATGAATTAAAGTCTAAATTTGTCTATAATATTAAGTCTAAAAAATTAATGTTCACTCCGATGTTGTGTCATCTTTGTTTGGATAATTTGGTCGTCAACCAATCTGTCGATACTTGTTAAAGATACCTTAATGCTAAAATCAGTTCAAACTCAATCAATTAAAATGTTATAATAAATGTGTAATGCACATTAAAACTGAAAACCATATAGATATCTGTTTTTCTTATATAACTTTATTTAGAATCATGATTGAGTGTTGTAAAAAATGTATTATTGTTGTGTACCATGGAAATATCAAGTTATTTATAGAGTGTAGCCACAATTTATAGACCATACCATACATGAAAAAAAATATGGTACAATGTCTCATTTTCAACATTGCAAAACAGACATTTATTTCATCCAAAGCATCATCCTTTTCCTCGAGGGTTTATCCCTAGTTGCCAGTTTTTTCGACTCTAAACTAAATCAACTCGTTTTGTTGTCTTCATGTTCTATTTACAAGCACTGTACATGTAGGTAGAGTTTGTTGTGTAATTTGAAGATCCATCTTCCAGTCAAAACCACTTATTTTCCTCCTGTAATTGGTCTCTTTCACTGTGCAAAACTGGTTCAAAACCATCTCTTCTCGGAAGATTTCAGCATATTATATTTTTCTTTTCAATTGTGATATTCTAATTCATTGTCTTCTTCGTACACTAGAATCTTATTTTCCATTTGAGTACCCCTTTTTTACTCAGTGATGTAATCAAAGATCTTATAGCTAAGTAAAAAAAAAATGTGGCTAGGGAAAAACCATCGTAAGTGTTTGACAATTCAACAGGCTTGCTTGCTACGCGGCGTTTATTCTGCTTTTATGTTCATTTTATGCTCAAGAAATAAGGACCAAACATACCAACACTGTTATACATGTACTTTTAAGTCTTTGAGAATTGACATCTGCTTTGTCTTTTTAGGGTTTCACGGACTTTTGACCTTTTCTATTTCCATTATTGATTTCCTCATTATATTAATATTAGTTTCCGTATAATATATTATAATAGCACCAAAAGAAGATTCACAATTTAATATTATATAATTAAACATACTTTTATTACTAATAGTTTTAAAAATATATCGTTCTTATAAAGATATAATTAAAGGATGGTTACCATAGTATTTTTTTATAAACATATATATATAATTGAAGTAAAACAAAAAAGAGTTTCTTTTTTAAGCTGTGAAGTTTATGTAAATCGCATACCTTTAATTTATTGAAAAGAGTGTTTGTATTTTTGGAACATAATGCTCTCTTTACCTGAACCATCACGTGAATTAAACAAAAAAAAAAAAAAAAAAAATCACCCAGGGATAACTGAGAAAAGGGGATCTCTACACTCTAATAATCAAGACTGAGTCAAGTAATATCGTTAAAAATCAGTTAACAGTGGCGTCGTTAAACAAAAGAGTCATTAATTACAATATAAATTTCATATATTTAATAGGTAAAAGTTGAATATCTGGATTGTTAAGCCCGTTGGAGGCAGCAGTTTTTGGAGTCCGACAAGAGGGTAATTTACTTTTGTTTTAATCGTCGATGTTGTTTAAGGTAGTTAATTGTCAATCTTCAACCATGCATACCCAGTCAATTGATCAAATAGCTTCTTGCCTACGCATATTATAGATATAAATATGGTTGGTGCTATACCTTTCACCATCTATACTCAAAAACTCATTTTGTTCCAGTTCCTCATCTCAGCAGCACTTTATAATTTTGATCCATTGACCAGTTACTTTAAAACCGCAACAAATGGCATTGTCTAACAGAATGATCCTCTTGGCATTTCTACTAATCATCTTCACCATTTTTGCTGGTTTTCCTGAATTTGGAGAAGCATGCAGAACATTACAAGAAGATCAGTGGCTGAGGCAAAACAACGGGATTTTGTTGCAGGCCCTTCCGCGGGGACCTGTGAAGCCATCAAGTCCAGATCCAGTTCATACATAAAAAACCTGTGAAGCCCTAAACAAACACATTCTTACTCTATTTTCTTAACTATTTTTTCTCTTTGCTTGGGGTGCCTGAGAAACTCCACCATCTTTGGTATGCAAGAGCGTATAGCTGGTCTGTATTATACTTGTTTACTATTCTACTTTAATTGTAATAGGATACAATTCTTTAATTAAAATTAAGAACGTTTGGTCACAATAATAATTTCACAAAATGAGCCTGTAAGATGTGATCTGCATTTATATATATTCTAAATTGAATTTCTCTCTAATCGATGTAAAATTTTCATATCCATAATAATGAGATGTAACCTTTTTATGATAACCTTCATGATATAGACTTTGCTGCAAGTACAGCAATTCCTTGCATTTCAATGAATGATCAAATGTATGATCAGTTGACATAAATAGATGAGCATCATTAATTGTAATACACCGATAATCTTTCTATTCAAAAATAGCGTACATCTTCCATATATGAGAGATCGCGTTACAGGTAATGAATAAATGAGTAGTTTCATTAATATTCTGCTCTAATTAGAAGAGTCACCAAATTATTTAAATATTTAACAATGGTTAGTTTTTCTGAACAAGTGGCAAATATATAATGGTTGTTTTTTGATTATGTATGTAAGTATGATTCAATTTTTATAAAAAAAAAATGGTTAATGGTATTGACATAGTTAACTTATAAATATTGTTAATTTTGATTTATAGGTGTTTCAAAGTAAATAAATATGGTTGTATCCATTTATGTGATTAATAATGTCATGAGTTTTTCTTTAGAAAACGAATAGTTCAACAGTGATTAATTGACACACTAGCTAGTGAAGACTAATGGTATTATGAAGGTACTAAAATTTTCAATAAAAATTAAATAATTGTGAAACAAATTTAATCACATCGATATTTAATTTCGGGGCATACATTTCACAATATAAGAATAACACTTCGATTGGAGGAGCAATTAAAGAAATGAATCAGGGAAGAAAATGAGAACATATATTTGAAGGAATTTTTCATTAAGATTTGTATGTATAACTGAATTCATCAAAGCAGAGAACTTAAGATGTAAGCAGCTGAAAACGCAGAATGAGAGATCTCCTTATTAGTCCTCTTCATCCTTCTATACTTTCATTTGTTTCTTCATATAATGTTGTGTTTCTCAGGGAATGCCCTCTTCGATCTTCCCTTTTATAGTTGAGTTATCGCAAGTATTTTAAACTTAGGGTGGGAAACAATGGAACGATGCTCCCGCTGACACATTCATTGTTCTACACAGCTTCTGCATGTTTCAGACAAGACATCACTAGCCACATAGAAAACATTATCGTTCTGGCTGCACGTCTATTTAGTTCCACTGTTTCATATTATTTTATATGATAATAAAGTGTTAAAGAACATACTGTCTTCCAAAATACCTGCAGGTGATCAATGTCTCGCTTATGTTTATTCTTGGGATTTCATTTATTTGGCGGCTAACATCTACTATGATGTGTTGAATTAATATATATGGTGTTCAAGAAAATCAATGTTGCATTTGCATCAGTTGAGAGTTGATGTGGTATGTGTTTTAGTCGGATAATTATAAGGTTTTCGTTGAAACTACAAGGGCTGGCCCTGAAAGATCTTCAGCAAAATTGTTTTCATGTTTGTTGTTCCAATCCATTGAATCTGATCAGTGTTATGTCATAAATCTGTTCTTTTCTTTTTGGTGTATGGGTGAGCACATCTTGAGTTCTCAATAAGCTAATGTTGCTGACAAGGCATTAGACGCCATTTGTGACATATAGGAAATAGGTTATTGATAATTTGACATGTTCGCATGCAACACGGGCGTTTATTTTACGTTATTGTTCATGTTATGTTGGAGAAATTAATAACAGCCAAACATGGTGTTGGGAGTCTTTGGGATCTGCTTTCTTTTTCAGCGTATTCACGGTCTTTTGACAGTTTCAAAATCAAATAAGTTATTACTTCACTTTCTCTTTTTCTTTTTCTATAATAAGTGTTCAAAAGATAGTAATTGTGTCAAGGATTTTTTTTTTTTCCTTAAGTTAAACTGACGAAAGATATATTTACTAACATATTGATATATCAGGGAATAATGTGCTAAATGTATTTATCAATTAAATATTATAGATATGTAATTAAGGAAAAACCATGAAACTTAGTGATTCATATTGCACATTTGAAAAACTTTGAATATACTTTATTTACTTCTATTTGTATTTGGTTTCTCTTTACCCGATTGGCAATTTTTGTCTACTGTTCATATCATGAACTTTATAACCACAACAATAATTTATATAACAAAGCTGACTTAGAAAAAAAATTACAAAAGTAATCAAGTAGATTTCAAAAAATATTAAATTCGTATAGGTGTATGCACTTTATATCGAAGAAGGCATACTTAAATTATTATTTTTAAATAATAAGTCATATTTTAAAATATAATTTTTATTTAAAAAAATAATAAAATCGTACTTTAAAATACAATTTAAACTTAAAAGTTAATTAAAGTTGTTTTAAAACATAATTTTAGCTTTTTCTAAAATAAAATCATATATAATGCATTAAAATATAATTTCTATTTTTTGAATGCTGTGAAGTTGTATATTAAAATAGTAATTACTCATATCTAGCAATTTGGTTAAAAAATTATCTATCTTTGTAATTTTTAAAAAAAATGTATTCTTGAAACATAAAATATGCAACAAAGGTTTTGGTTGGTATATATTAGACTACCAGTCCTAAATCATAAAGAATTTAGTTTGAGCAGTAAGGATTTGTGAACTTAAAAAAATTGAAGTGACCTACTAAAAATGCTAGCATGATTTTTTTTATTATCAAAATTCCTTACATTCTATTTTTTCTAGTATTACTATATTTTACAGAGTTACAATTAGTATGTACACGAAAAAAAAAGGGTCTTACTCAAGACAAATTTCTAATATTACTATAATAGCATTATAGAGATATATTTTTAATAAAAATATTCATATTTAAGAAAAGCACTCAATTTTTATGTAATTCAATTGCTTTAAAAAAAATATGCAATTTAATTTACATGGATGCTCGTATAGTATGTAAAATATATATATAAAATCTATTTACATAAACCATCTTTGAATAAAAATAAAATAAAATTCAACCACGGATAACTAGAAAATGGTGTTTGAAATATATGAATGTGACTTGGTCAATATATATATGTATTTGGAAAATCGTATAACAGTGGCGTCGTGAAAGAAAAACTGAGTCAGATATATTTGATATATAGAAATCGAAAAAAGGTAGAAGTTGAATGTATGAATTAATCGCGGTTTCTAGGCAACACGGTGTTTGGCATCCGACAAGAGGTGTTTTAGCGTCGGATTTACTTTTCTCTTGATCTTCAAACCATATATACCAAGTCAATTCAAAATTTCAAATACCTATATATACATAAATGCTCATGAGCCTAACACTTTCATTCCAATCTGACATAAAAATTCAGCAGAATTAGAGTTATAGTGTGAGTGATGGCATTGTCTTTCAGAATGATCCTCTTCATAATGGTAGTAACCATCTTCACCATTTTCGTTGTTTTTCCTGAACTTGGAGCTGCAGGAAGAGCGTTAGAAGAAGATCAGTGGCTAAAGGAAAACAATGGAATAACGTTGTTGCAGTCTCTTCCACGAGGCCCTCTCAAGCCATCAAGTCCAGATCCAATTCGTCCATGAACAAACCTTCAAATCTGCATGCATGGCTAATTAAACAAACACATTGTTACTCAAATTCATAACTATTCTTTTTGCAACTCCCTCAGAAACCATCAAATTCTTCCAGTTCTCATGTACATGTAAATTGTCTGTTATATTATTTATTTGTATTTGTATTCGCTACAAACTGTAACTCTTTTTATCGTAATAAGACTTTCTGAAACTATAATCACGAGCTACGTCTATGCATTAACCCAGTTCTGCCTAAAATATAAATGTAGACTTAAAAGGCATTTTTTTTTTGTTTGAGTTATATTATAAATATAATTCATCATTTTCTTATTTTATTTATAAAAAATTTAAACTAAAATTGTAAAATTAAATTTATAATGAAAGCAGTTTGTTAATATTTTACTCAATTTTAATTAATTTAATCACCCATTTGCGATATAATATAAGGAAAGTTATTATTTTTTTTTTTGTAGAGAAATTTGGTGTTGATTCATAAGTACTTTTGTTGCATGTGCATCTACGGTTCTTCATTTGCATGTAAAATTAGAGAACTTTTGTTGCATGTGTGGCTGTTCTTTTGTTGTAAATTAGAGTTTGGAAATCATGGGTTGCCTGTAAATTAAGAGTTTCTCTGTTATAAGTAGAGCATGAAGGATATAAGTGGGGTCTTTCTTCCTACACCTCCAAGCATTTCTTCTGCACCTCCAAAAAATCTTTAAATTCCCAAAATACCCTTTGACCATTTAAAGAAACGCACGGACATCACACCCCCAAAAATACTTCCGGATGTCAACTTCCGAAAGTCAAAATATATGACTTCCAGAAGTCAAAAATCATCACCGGAAGTCGACTTCCGGAAGTCAAAAATCATCACCGGAAGTTGACTTTCGGAAGTCAAAAAACATTACGAAAATCGACTTTCGTATATAAAAAAAAGTTATATATTTTATTTTATTTTATTTTTTAAAATACGTATACAAAATTATAAAATTTTAAATTTAAAAAGATTACTTTAAAAAATAAAAAATAATAAAATAATAAAATTACTAAATAAAAAATTGAAAAACAAAATTAAAAAATAATTTAAATTCAAATAATAAAACTTTAAATAATTTAAAAATGAAAAAAAAAAATATATATATATATATATATATATATATATATATATAATACATACTTTTTTATATATATA
>Ga0214544_1005899_pt1 | contig 23199 bp, 20 predicted proteins | sample CNSS3metaG_FD_160074 | JGI IMG/M metagenome (GOLD analysis project Ga0214544, IMG submission 160074) | Root nodule microbial communities from cowpea collected in UCLA plant growth center, Los Angeles, California, USA - CNSS3 | ecosystem: Host-associated > Plants > Roots > Nodule | place: USA...
CCTTTCAAAAACTTTATTGTACAAGAATTTCATGTTGAAATTTTTAGTTTGTTGTTATTTATATTAGTTTAGAATATATGTTGAAACTTAAGTTCTATTATATATAACTGTAACTCCAGAATTGTGTTGAAAGTATTATGAAATTGTTCTGGGAATTTTCTGATTTTCAGGTGTGTGGATGTTGTAAAAATAGTCAAATTTTTTTTAAAAAAATGGAGCAGTTTGACGTCTGGTGTGCCCTGACAGACGTTATTTAACGTCTGACCGTACCAGGGCGGATGTTATTTAATGTCTGACGGGCTCTGACAGACGTTAAACTGCTAAGGTTTTTCCCTCATTTCAGCGCGAAAATTGACGTCTGCTGTTACTAGCCCCGACGTTGGATAACGTTGGACTCTTAAAAGACCGACGTCAAGTGACGTCTGCTATTTTTTCGACGTTATTTTGACGTCACCCGATATGAGGTCGGTGTTTGGGCAGACGTCAAAAGTCGAAAATGTCGAACGTTAAAAGGCTTTTTTGTGTCAGTGGTGATGAAATAGCTAAACAGAAGGTGGAAAGTACTCGGGAAAGGGCATCAACAACCTGATTCTGGTGCCGACCAATAATGGATATCAAAACTAAAATTGAGCAATTTGGTGGTCCAACGTTGCTACTTAGGGGTTTAGCAGACATTGGTAAGTAGACCTTTTAGACTTTGTTGATCAGTAATAACATGAAAGTGGCACCCTATGAGGTAGTGGCGCTAGTTTTTTACTACTTCTGTAACCGCTAACATTTCTCTAGCATACACGGATCTCAAAGATATAGGACCAGAACTGTAGTTAGGGTTTCTTTTAATTTTTTAAAAGATGCATTTGGTGTAGAACGAAGTACAACTTACAAAATTCATCAAAGAGAAAGCTTTGGAATGAAAACTTGAAATCTCATAAACATTACTTCATAAAACAGACACTTACAGACACACATAACTTCTCACACTGAACTCTGCCTTTCACTCTAGAGAGGCACTTATTTATAGAAAATAAGAACACACTAGAACTTACACAATACCCTTACATGATTTACATTTTTATCCTTGCTTTTACTATTTAAGATTCTTTCTTGAAAATATTCGTCTTTTATCAAACTTGTCATGATGAGCATTTTGTCCTTTCTTCTTTTTCTTTTCCAACTTTCCATTATGGGAATCTTGTCATGTCTTCTTTTTCTTTTTCAGCTTTCTATTATGGGAATCTTTTCATGTCTTCTTTTTCGTCTTCAAACTTTAATAATGGATACCTTGGCATATCTTCTTTTAATAAAACATATCATAAGGGTTAAATTGGTTGCTTTCTTCTTCAGAATCATTGTTTGATGTTGTTGATTTTTCTTTGATTACTTGTTCAAACTCCTTCATACTTGCTGTTGCTGCTAATTCTGCTAATAACTGTTGCTTTTCTGCTAGAAATAATGATTCCTGAGTCAAGGATTGATTTTTTTCTTCCTTCCTTTGTCGGTAATTTGCTTGCCACTGGTCTATATTTCTTTTACTGATGATACATGTGTTGAACTTTGACCACCACTTGATTTTAAACTTTCTTGACAGAGATTTGATGTCTACATTTTCATATGTTGGTTCAATAATATAATCCCAAGCCATAATCCAAGTTATATATTGAGTAGCAATAAAGGATATCAATTTATATCCGGAATCAAATGATATTATTTCTCAAAAATAAGAATACACTTCAATAACTTGAGAGGGAGAGATTGTTGGCAACAGACCAAATTCAGAAAACCATTTAATGAACCATTTTGGAAATTTTAGGGAGATTCCTCTCCTAAACCATATGAACCACGAATGTGGTGAAGGATGGACATATAATGCTTTTGACCATGCTTCTATGTAATCATTGTAAGTGAATGATTGCGATACAAACATTCTGGAAAAGGATTTAGAATGATGCATGTTGGTTCCAATCTTCTAGAGATGATATTTTTAAAACTTTTAATTTTGAAAAGAGTATAATGCCTGGGTTATTTTCTATATGAGATATCTCAGTAGAGTCAGTATCTACCAAGATAAACTCATAAAATGTTCTGGTTTTGGCGGGATCTATATGAGGATAATGAAAATCTTTTTGGAAAAGATTTTGAACTGTGGACCTTGCAGTGTCATATATCCATGCTTTTTCTAAAATAATAACTAGAACTGTTTCTGGTTTATCGACATATTCTTGAGGAGATTTAAAGACTAGATTACATTCTTTTAGGCCAATAAGGATATTTTGGTATTGAAGGGAGTGAATTTGTTTAAAGTTTTAACTAAAGGATTTTTAGAAGTACTCGGTACTGTCGGAGGGGCTTCTAAGATTTATGCTAGGGTTGTTTGAACCTTTGGTTGAGTTTGAAGCGTTTGAGGCCTTAATGATATTGTCGAGATTATTTTTGTGATCCCGGTGGGGGACCATAATGTTCTTTACTCAGTGGTTGTCCACTCATTATTGTTTTTCCTGTAAAAATTCTCTTGTTAAAGCATCTGGTAACGAATTTTCTTTTCCTTTTATATGTTCTATCTCAAAATCAAAACAAGATAATAAAGCTTGCCATCTTACAAAAATATGTTTAGAAACCAACTTTTGGACATCTTTCGTCAAAACACTTGGGGCTGCTTTACGATTAGTTCGAATCAAAAACTTTTTATTGAATAAATCATCTTGAAATTTTTATAAACATCTATTGACAAAATCTCTTTCTTGATAGTTGAATACTTTTGTTGAGTAGGATGCCAAATACTTGAATGATATCTGACGATTTGTTCTTTAGAAGATTCTTGAGCTCTTTGTTTTAAAATTCCCCTATATCCTACCTCAGAGGCATCTATTTCTACTATTAAAAAGGCTTTTGGATTTGGTATTCCTAAACAAGGGAGCTTTTTAACTAATTCTTTTACTTTTATTATCGTTTGAGTCATTTCTTCTGACCATAATGGTGGATATTTCCTAAATCTTTTGAATAATGGTGCACAAATTATTTTAATTTTTGGAATAAAATTTTCTATATACTTTACACATCCTAAAAATCTTTGTAATTGTTGTTTATCTTTTATCTCATTTGGAAAATTAGATGTAAATTCTAAGGATCTTTGTATTGGAGTTATTGTATTTTGATCGATTTCAGAACCCAAAAATCTTGTTTTTGTTTGAAATATCTTCCTTTTTCTTACTGACACTACTAATCCATTTTCTTTCATTAATTTGATGAATGTATTTAAATGATTAATATGTTCAGTAATATATTTTGAAAAGATTAGCACATCATCTAAATATACTATTGAAATTTTCATATAAGGATAAAGAATATCATTCATTATATTTTGAAATTCACTTGGAGCATTTTTTAATCCTTGTGGCATCACATTCCATTCATAATGTCCAAAGGATACTACGAAAGTTGTTTTATATTTATCTTCTTCTTTTATCTATATTTGGTAATATCCTGATTTTAGATCAAATTTAGAAAATATTACTACATCATGTACTCTTTTTATTAAATCATTTTTATTTGGTAAAGGATACCTTATCCATTTCAGTACTTTATGTACACTACAAAAAAAACTGAAATTATCGATGGAATTTTACCAACGGAATTTTACTGACGGATATATTTTTGTCGGTAAATTTGAATTACCGACAGATTTTACCGACGGATTCTCAAATTTTAATTATCGACGAAAAAATTCGTCGGTAACACAAATTTTATTTACCGACGGATAAATCCGTCGGTAAAAGAAGCGAGAATTTTTCCGCCCAAATCTCACCTTATAAGAAGACGGGAAGAAGAAGAAAAGAAGAAAAAGAAGGAGAAGAAGAAGAGAAGAAGGAGAAGAAGAAGGAGAAGAAGGAGAAAGAGAAGAAGAAGGAGAAAAAGGAGAAGAAGAAGAAGAAGAAGAAGAGAAAGAAGGAGGAGATGAAGGAGAAGAAAGAGGAAGAAGAAGAAGACAACGGCGACGGCAGCGGCAATGGCGGTGGCGGCGACGGCAACGACGACCACAAAAAAAAAATGAAAAAAATAATTGAAAGAGGGAGGAGGAAGAAGATGAACAATGCAACAAATTTATCGACGAATTTTTTTGTCGATAATTACCGATAGATTTACCGATGGATTTTTCCATCGGTAATTACCGACGGAACATGATTTCCGTCGGTAAAATTTTACCGATAAGCATTTTACTGACAAATTTTTGACCGTCGGTAATATTGATTTAGCGACGAATTTTGACCATTATCGACGAATTTTAACCGTTGGTAATATCGATTTTTCTTGTAGTGGTAAGGGTTTATAATTAATTACTAGTCTTGGAGCTCCTCTTTTGTTTCAAAAGCTATTATAACATAAAATCCTGTACAACTCAATGGTGATTTAGATGGTCTAATTAATCCTTTCTCTAGATATTCTTGAATCTCTTTTTTTACAATATTCTAAATATTGTTGATTCATTTGTATTGGTCTAACTTTTGTTGGGATTTGTTTTTCATCAAAATTATCTATATATGGTAATGCTATTGTATATTTTTTGGTTTAATCATGCCCTTGGTCCTTATTTTGGTGGCAAAATCTCAATTTAGTCCCCTTTTTTTGTTAAAACGTCTCAAATTTGTCCTTTCTGTTAAGTCTGGCTAGACGGTGTTAACTAAACAGTGACATGGCAAGGTTGACCAGTAGTGGAATAGTGACGAGGCATAGAGAACAGTGACGTGGAAGGGGAAATTTTTCTTTAAAGATAATAGATAAGTTAATTTAGGTTTAGGGTTTTTAAATTACGTAGGGAATTTTTTTTTTAAATAATAGATAACTTAAATTAGATTTAGGGTTTTAAAATTAGAAACATTGGGAAAGTTTAGGGATTGTGTTCCATTTCTGGGTTTAGTAGCTGCAGTAGCTATGTTGTTTGGCATAACAACACCCGATGGGAGATTGATTGACATTTTAAGTAGGAAAACGATATTCTAACTCCTACTTTTTGACAACATTTTCACTCCTTGACATGGAAATAAGATTTTATTAAATTTTTCTTTTAAAATACACGGCGATAATTGCAGGGTGAGAAATTGAAAGTGAGGTGGGAGGAGTAAGGCGTTTTCTCTCGCACAAACCCTTTTGAAATGGGAAAGTTCTTCAATCAGTGAGGTTAATCACGTTTTCTCTCGTGCACACCCATTTCCAATTGTATTCGCTCTTCAATCAATGAGGTGAAGCGCCTCCATCTTCTTCAACCTCGTCCTCATATCAAATTGACGAGAAGGTGAGCGTAGTGCCCATTTTCCAACTTTTTTCGTTGGTCTTGAACTCTAACGGAAACCCATTCCGTTCAAGGATTTCTGTTGTTGTTGAAGTGGCATTAGGGTTGTGGTTTCCTTCCATTCGTTTGATCAAGTCCCGATGGTTGTGTGTGGTGGAGAGGAGCTATTGACATGGGCTTTGAGCCTTAAACGGAAGACGAAACACTTTATGTAAATAGTTATTTGAATGTTTTAGTTTATATATGTAATTTCTCTTGCCTGGATTGTGAAGTATTTCTCATTGGGAGAGAATTGATCCAAAAAAATCAATTCACAAAATATATGTAAACTTTGGATTGAATTACTGATGACCATTGATATATTAACTGGTGACCTGCCAAATACTTTTTGAATAACAATATAATCAATACTCTGTTTTAAGGAAATCCACATGTAAACCATTTTTAGTGTATTAGAAGATCTTAGCAACATGTATGAAAGGTATATTCAATCCTAATAAAAATTTGTCTAGGATAATTGATCCATAACTCCCACCTTACAGACATGATAATTGTGAAATCATTAACTGGTGACACTTGACGTATTACATTGTGACCTACCCCTTACTTTTTGCACAACAATATGAACTGTGGCCTGTGGTTAAGGGCTAAACATGTAAACCAGTTGTAGTGAATTACATGACCTTCATAGCATATGTGGAAGGTATATTGAACATAATAAAAATTAGTGGGAGAGAATTGGTCCACAAAATTCAGTTTACATATAGGTAAACTCTCGATTGAATTACTAATGACCACTGACATATTAACTGGTGACCTGCCAAATACTTTGTGAATAACAATATAATCACTACTCTCTTTTAAGGAAGTCCACATGTAAACCATTTTTAGTGTATTAGAAGATCTTAGTAACATGTATGAAAGGTATATTCAATCCTAATAAAATTTTGTCTAGGATAATTGATCCATAACTTCCACCTCACAGACATGATAATTGTCAAATTATTAACTGGTGACCCTTGACGTATTACATTGTGACCTACGCCTTACTTTTTGCACAACAATATGAACTGTGGCCTGTGTTAAGGACTAAACATGTAAACTAGTTGTAGTGAATTACATGACCTTCATAGCATATGTGGAAGGTATATTGAACATAATAAAAATTGGTGGGAGAGAATTGGTCCACAAAATTTAGTTCACGTATATATAAAGTCTGGATTGAATTACGGATGACCACTAACATATTAACTGGTGACCTGCCAAATACTTTTTGAATAACAGTATAATGAGTGCTTTTTTTTAAGGAAGCCCACATGTAAACCTTTTTTGGTGTATTACAAGACCTTAACAACGTGTATGAAAGGTATATTCATTTCTAATAAAAATTGCTCTAGGATAATTGGTCCACAACTCCCACCTCACATATATGATAACTGTGAATTCATTAACTGGTGACCCTTGATGTATTACATGGTGATCGACCCGTTAATTTTTGCACAACAATATGAACTGTGGCCTGTGGTTAGGGATTGAACATGTAAACCAGTTGCAGTGAATTACATGACCTTCGTAACATATGTGGAAGGTATATTGAACATAATAAAAATTGATTGGAGAGAATTGGTCTACAAAATTCAGTTCACATATCTGGAAGGAAGCCACAACCCTAACATCACTCCAACGACAACAGAAATCCTTGAACAAAATGAGTTTCCGTTAGGGTTTAAGAACAACAACAAAAGTTGGAGAAAGGGCAATACGCTCACCCTCTTGTTGATTTGATTTGAGGACGAGGTTGAAGAAGATAAAGTCACTCCACCTCATTGATTGAAGAACAAATACAATTGGAAAGGGGTGTGCACGAGAGAAAACGCGATTAACCTCACTGATTGGAGAACGTTCCCATTTCGAAAGGTTTTGCGCAAGAGAAAACACATTTCTCCTTCTCCTCACTTTTAATTTCTCACCCTTCAACTGTCGTTGTGTCTTTTAAAAAAATAATTTAATAAAATCTTATATCCATGTCAGTTGTACCACGTCAAGGAGTAAAAATGTTGTCAAAAAGAGGGAGTCAGAATATCGTTTTCCTTTTAAGTAATGGTGAACCTATTCGTTTCTTCTCAACCATGCCTCCAGTAGACTTCTTATTTGTTGAAAAAGTGTTTAAACCATTTCTGGACTGTATAGCTGTAGTAGCTCTTTTGCGTGTTTCACCAGTACTAGATGGAAGATTGATTGACGAGTGGACCGAGTGCGCAGTTAGTTTATTCTTCTCAACCAAGTCTCCAACAGACTTCTTGCCTTTCGGACCAATATTTATTCCACTACTGATGATACAGAAGCAGCAGCAACCTTCCTTTCATCAAGAGGAAAACATTTGGAAGACACGGTTTTGGTAGATAATTCTGGAGAAGAATTTGCTTCTTTTTTTTCATCGGGACCAGCAGCACCCTGCGACATCAGAATGATAAATGTGCTGGACATCATAGTTAGAAATTTACTCATTAGAAGAAACAAAAAGGAATTAAATCTAAACAAAGAAGGAAAGCATAAATTACATGATCAAGCATCTTCTCTTCCACAGGGCCAGTATTTGTATTGTCTTCAACATGATCAAACTGGTTAGAATTATCCATGGATGTGAAACTTCCTAAATTAATATTTGTATTAACGAGAGGATGTGCCACGTCCACTACTACTCCTTCTACATTGAAAATGTCTAAATCACTTTCTCTAGCATCACATTTTCGTTGGTCTCCATTGGCACGTTCAACAACTTGGCAATTCACAGTTTCTTCATCCGGTTGTTCATTGGCAGCAACAACGTCTTGCACCTTTGAACTCGTTTCAGAGGATGAATGTGCCAAACAACACAGCTACTACAGCTACTAAACCCAGAAATGGAACACAATCCCCAAATTTTCCCAACGTTTCTAATTTTAAAACCCTAAACCTAATTTAAGTTCTCTATTATTAGAGTAAACACAGGCGCTATCGCGCATGTGTGTATACATTTTTTGAATATACATGATACTATATTAGTAGTTGATGATATTAAGTTAATAAACAAAATAAAATTATATTTATAAAAAATAAAGTGAAATGTATGGAGAAAATATGAAAAAATAGCAGTTGATGAATAGGAGAAAAAAATTAATTTTTAAAAATTTAACAAATAATTACATTGTAAAGGGTAAAGTTGGAATTATGAAAAGTGGACACAAAAAATGAATCCTCTTTATATATAGGTATAGATTTAAAAAATAAGATCCCTACGTAATTTAAAAACCTTAAACCTAAATTAACTTATCTATTATCTTTAAAAATAAAATTTTCCCCTTTCACGTCATTGTTCTCTGTGCCTCATCACTATTCAGTTAACGCCGTCTAGTCAGACTTAACAAAAAGAGCAAATTTGAGACGTTTTAACAAAAAAAGGGGACTAAATTGAGACTTTTAGAAATACGAGTACCAAATTGATTGCCTCCAAAATGGGGACCAAGGGCATGATTAAATCTATTTTTTTCTATGCCAAAAAGTAGTAAGATTTATTTCACATATTTCTTTTTCTATTTTTCCTTCATATGATTTTATAATTTTTTGAATATTTGGATTATTAATTTGTTCTTCTATTCTTTTAAATTTTATCTCTTTATTTAACATATTTATTTGTTTTTTCTTTATGTCTATTTGTGTTATTGATGATTCTTTTAAAAGATTTAACTCTCTTGTTCTAGGCAGTTTGATAAATTCAAAACAAATTTCTTTTCCTAAATTATTGGTTATTAATCCAAATTCAGTTACTTGAAAAGATATAATAATGTTAGAAATGGGGTTCCTAAGGGTGTATTCATATTTTTAATTAATACAAAAGAAGTATTATAACAAAATTTGTTTTTGCATATTTTTAAATTGGATAATTTATATTCACCAGTGCAGGAAGGGCTTTTGGCAGCGGTTGTTTTTGATGTTCTGCACCAGTTCCCGAACCGAAGCATATTGGAGCGAGGCCAAAAGGTGAAGGTTTTTGGCCTCGGGTGTGACCCGAAGCTATAGATCCACGTTTATGCTTCGGTTATCCTAGAAACCGAGGCCATAAAGTCTCTCAATTTTTAGAGATTCACTGTAGCGAACCTCACCACCGTTCGTTGCAAATGAACCTCACCACCATTTCGCCACGAACTCCACCGCAACAAATTTCACCACCGTTCGAAACCCTAATCGTGAGAGATCACTACGCTGCCTCCATCTTCAACGCAAAAGCAATCCAGATCGCGCCTAACAGAAGAACGTGAGTCATTTGCCACCAACATGAAACCCCAAAGCACGAGTGAGGCGCTGGAACGAACCAGAGTTCCTCCACAGCAGCACCTTCGAACCTTCATCGGAGCAACCGCATCAGACCATTGCGGCAACAACCCTTGAATTGCGTAGGACCTCATTCTTCTCCGCCACGAACACGAACTTACTGGAACGAACCCACCTTATTGCACCGTTGACGTATAGCCACAACGTCGCAACAAAGTGGCACAGAGCAGTGGCAACCTTCGTCGAAGAACAGTGGTGGCTGTGGTGGACGGTGGTGCAATGGTGCGATGGAGTGTGGTGGAGTTCGCGCAGAGAGGGACAACAACTTCGAGTTTGGGATGAAGATGAACAGTGCTGGATTCGCGAATTTGGAACCCTAAATAAGGGATATGGCCTCGGTTCAATTAATAACTGAGGCATAAAGTGGAATAGGCCTCGGTCCTATTCCACCCGAGGCCAAAGCCTCTGCTGTCGATGGCAATTTTGAAAATTTGGAGAACTCTGACATGTTATAGGCCTCGGTTGAGTGATAACCGAAACATAAAAACCCTTTTAGGCTTCGGTTGGATTGGGACCCGAGGCAAAAGAGTTCGAAAAATTTCAAAAATGCCACCGCATCTTTATAGACTTCGGTTCCGCAATAACCGAGGCCTATAAGGCGATGTAAAAACACTAGTGATTGTATATTCATTTTTGATTCATTTGCACTAGTTACTTTTTTCTATTGTCTTTTCACAATAGTGTGTTGGAATTAATTCCTCTTGGATACAATTTATGTATGCTCTAGAATCAACTAGACCTATTGTCTTAAATATTTCTTCTTTAATGACTAAATTTACTTCAACATGCCATTTATGAGTAGTTATCAGACTTAATAAATTGATGTAACTATCTATATTTTCATTTTCTTCTTTATTATTTTGATCTCTTGTGATCTCCTTTCCTCCTAATTCTAATAATTTATATTCTAAGGATATATCATTTTCTTTTAATAGTTGTATTTCTTGTTTAAGGTTTTATATTTCTTCTTGTAAATCTTTGATTGTTATCTATTGATTTGGACCTTTAAATCTATTATAAATTTCTTTCATACTTATTGGTTTTAAACTTTGTTGAACCTCTTAGCTACGTGTTATTAAATTATTTAATTGTTTTAAGAATTCATTTTTTAATGGTGAATCCTCTAGTTTATCTATTATAAAGATTAACGTAGAAGTTTGGTCTTTTGTTAACATATTTTTACTCTTACAATTCGTACAATCACATAAACCTGGACCTAAACAATAATCATCTTCATGGTCTTCTTCTATACTTCCACTCGAAATTTCTTGTTCAATTTGTTCTAATTCTAATTTACTATCCTCTTCTTCTGTTGGACTATTAGATTCTTCTGAATTAATCAAGATATTTAATAAACTTTCTTTTAACTTTTGATCTTCTATTTGATTTATTTTTTGTGATACTTTGCAACTATTAGCATAAGGACCTGGTCTACCACACCTCCGGCATACATTATCTTTTTTCTTTAATTTTCTATATTTGGGTTTTCTTGTAGTTTTAGTTTTAATTTTTGAACTTTGATTATTATTTTGAAATTTTTTATACGGTTTCTTGTAAGGTGTTCTATATGTCTTTCCTTGTTTTTTATTTACTTTTTTCTTTCTTGTGCTTGGTGCTCTAATAGGTTTCATACCATATTGTTGACAAAATGTACCTATCTCTCTTATTAACCATACTTTCTTTTCTCAATTTATTTTGTAATTTAAAGTTTGTGCATATTTGTATTCGTGTTTCTACAATTATATTATGTATTTGACCATAAGTTAATATATCGTATGTTATTGGTTTACCATAATGTCTTTCTAAATTTATTTTTACCTTTTCCAAAAACAACATAGGCAGTCCTGCTAAGAATCTTTCTTTCCAAAAGCTAGTGAAACCGTCTTCTCTTAAAGCCACTTTTGATAAAAAAAAAAAAATTATCTTTATACCATCTATAATCTGACATTGTTGGACAATAAAGGTTTGCCGATTGATTTACATATCTTTCTTTAAAGATATTCAGATCTCCTACAAAATTTTGAATTATTGAGTAAATTAATGTTGAGATTGCGTCTTATTGATTTAATTTAGTTTTTACACTATTAAGAATTGCTAATTTGTCTTGTTCTATGCAGAGATTATCCCATTAAAAAAAAATGTGTTTTAGTGACCACTCATTTTGGTCGCTAAATAACCAAAAATCGATCGCAAATCGTTTAGTGACCGAAATAGAGACTAAACAAAATTAGTGGCGAAAACCCTAGTCGCAAACCACTTAGCAACCGAATTGAAATTTGGTCGCTAAATAGCCACTGAAATTATGGTCACTAATCGGTCACTAAAAATTTGGTCACCTTAAAGCATTGGAGACCAATTTAGCCACTAGAATTTCAGTCTCTAATTCAATCGCTAAAAGTGACAAATTTTAATTTAATAAATCTATTTTCGGTCGCTAATTCAGTCACTAATAGATACAATTTTTTAATTTAATTAAAATAATTATTGGTGGCTAAATTGGTGACTAATTTAATAATTAAATGATGGTCAAATCGGTGAAATAGTTGCTAATATATCTATAGATTACTAATTTAATTTAATAATTTAATAAATCAATTGATAATACTCGCTAATATATCTATAGGTTATTGTTGATACAATTTTGATTATATTAGTTTTTTCCTACGTTGTTAATTCTAAATATATTAGAATTTCTCATTAAATTAAAAAAAAACCATAATTGTAGAAAATTTATAATATATAATTAAGAGTAACAAATATTAAAAGTACAGTGTTCATATTTAAATTTAAAGATACAAATAAATACAAAGATTTATCGATTCCTATTTCCATTAATTAATTTTTATTGTTGTGAATAGTTTAAGTGTTCTCCTTCTTCAATTCCTATTTTTATCCCAAAATCCTATAATTTAAAGTTAATCACATAACAAATAATGTAACATCCCATTTAAATAATAACATAATTAAATGAAATCTTACACCAGATAATATAAAGAGCCAAGTTGCGGAGTATAAAGTCATTCCTTACAGTTATCCAAGGTACTTAAAAGGAAATACTAAAGCTCACTACAAAGCCTACAACCCAAAAGGAGTAAGAGATAGCCGGTATTCGAAATAAAGCCTTAGGGGTAATACAATACACGGGTCTTAGCCCTAAAGAAAAGCCCAAATAAAACATGAAGTCCAGCCTAGGTAGACTATGCAGCGAAATCATCTCTTCCCTGTTGACCTCGAGTACCTCTCGCATCTGTCCCATCAATAAATTGATGATCATCGCAAAGGTAGAAGAACAACTTACAAGGCAATCAAACAAGCAAGGGTAAGCTAAAGCCAAAAAGATTTTATCATGCAATCATATATACTTTCACAGTCCAATATGCATACATCATCCAAGCATGTTATGACCTTCTAATCAATACACTAAGACTCGACTCGACTCATCCGAATACATATAACCTAGTCAGATTCAGCGGATGCTTGCACTTGTGGTGGATACCTCTGCTCACGCCTGAGCTGCTCACCCCCGAGCTATGTGTTACAAGTGTTACAATGAATCAATCCCCACACACAAAGTTAGCCCTTAATGAGTTTCAGGCCTCCTGTTACTCTCACCACAAGAGTCAGTCCGCTCTAAGTGAGACTAACTGACTCATTAGAGTCTCAGGATGCAATCCTTACCTTGAATCCTTACCAAATTATATAGATGGGTCACCACCATGGACACCCACTAAAGCACGACCCTGAAATCTCACCTAGAGATTCCAAGGAATTACTTACTGACCACATACTATACATATTCAAACAAACAGTAATATTTATCATGCTTATAAATCTCATGCCAACCTTTATAATCCATCCTCATACATGTTCCATGTTGAACCCATTCCAAATCATCCTTCCCAATTCATGAATATAGAAGTGTAATTCATACCGACACCATGCCACTTTGATTACCAACCATCTCATACAAGTCACATGCCAAGGTCATGTTAAACTTATCAATCACAGACCATAAACCATTCTACTCATACCCATTTGCCCAATTCATGCTTTTAAAAGTAATTGAATCAATCCACAAGTTCAAGTTAAAGTAAGGAATTAAAATTCTGCAGCAATTCTCGCTTAAGCTAAACTGATCTCGCTTAAGCTAGAAATTATCGCTTAAGCGACACTGATCTCGCTTAAGCTAAAATCCCTCGCTTAAGCTAAACTAACAACTTTTTAATGGTCTCAACATGTAAAAACACAAAATCCCAAACAGCAAAAATTTAAGAAAACACAAGCACGTTGTATAAAACGTTGGCATCATATTTCATGCTTTAAAAGAGTAAACAAATCAATCATGGAAGCATACAAGCATTTAAAAATTGTCAATCTCGCTTAAGCTAAGGAGCTCTCACTCAGGCAACAGGGTCTCTCGCTCAAGCGAAAAACTTTCACTTAAGCGAGATTAAAAACAGAGAGTTCTCGCTCAAGCTAGCCCATCTCGCTCAAGCGAGAGGCCTTCGCTCAGGCGAGCACTCGAAACTAAAAGAGGGCGAGTTACTGTCATTCTCGCTTAGGCGAGAGCTTCCCGTTTGGGCGAGAAACAACTCGCTTAGGCGAGCATAGTAGATCTCACCTGCTCTCACACATGCAAAGCCAAAAAATCCATCGAGAAACAATACACTGATTATTTTCACACCATCAAAAGCACATCAAATTATCAAGAGCACCCAACAGAAATAAAAAAAGACACATTATTTATAAAAGCATGAAAAATCCTAGCTTCCCTCACCTGGACAGATGCTAGTGGAAAGCACAGGCACCTACGACAACGAACCCAACAACTTCAGGAGCATACTCAAGAGGTGGAGTAGAGAATGAGGTTGAGCTTACTTGAATCTGAATGAGCTTCGAGCCCTAGCAGAGCACTGTTTGAGGGGAAAAGAGAAGTAAGATGGCTGATTTTGCAAAGTGGACAGAACATGAGAGGGTTAGGCTGGTTTAGGGGTTTTGGGATGCCCTATGGGCCAGCCTTAGGCCCAACTGACTAAGAGAGGCCCTTAAATTTTAGGACAAAATTAAAGTGGGTCTTACAAATAACAAGGTAAAAATAATAAAAAATTTAAGTTAACCACAATAAAAAAACACATAATAATAAAATTCATTCACTAATGCAAAATTATAAAATATTTCACAACTAATCAATTACACACAGTAACTTCTAAATTCTAAAAAATAATAAAAAATTATAAAACTCTTCGGCTACCAACCAACACCATTCATCCCGCAAACACAACCACACCGGAACGACAACTCTTCTGCCATCACCCAACACCATTCATCTCGCAAGCACAACAACACCAAAACGACAACACCCACCTTTCACGGAGAACACTAACCACCATTACACAATCCATATGCACCTTGCCACCGTCTACAAAGTCAATGTAGTTCCCCAAACAAAGTCAAAAGCATTGGAAACCAAGCGGTGAATAAACCCTTGCACAAAAGTGAAAGTGCTGGTGACGAAAGTGAGATTCAAGAAGACGAATAAGCAATTATATTGTGGAAGAAGACAAAAAATGATCGTTCATAGTGGCGTCAGATGAACTTCCCATGGCGGCCAACGTTGTCCACAACAACTTTGTTGAATGAGGAAGGCTTGGTTGTAGGGTGTGGTCTGAGTGAGCACTGACCACAAGTTTGAGACGTCTCACAAAGTATGAGTTGCGATGTCGGCCACCTATTTTGGTTTGAGAGGCCGCAAAAATGGTTTAGGGAAACAGTAACTAGGGTTTTTATGTGTCATCCATTTTTCAATTGGTCGGTATTTGAATCGGGTCAAATTAGGGTTTTTAATAGATTTTTAAACCAATTAGGTATTAGAGATTTTATTATATCATTTAAAACTAACTACAATTCCATGAAAATAGGATTTATTACATACGTAAAAGAAATAAGAATAAAAATAATAGATATCATTGAATTAATTGATTAATTAAAATAAAATTAGAAAAGTAACATTATACTAATAATTAATGGTATTAAAATATAATATTATAAAAGAAAGAAAATTTAAAATAAATGTTTTCCTAAAATTAAAATTATTTTTATTAAAAATATTTAAATAAACAAATTAATTAACACAAAAATTAAAAAAAACATCAAATAATCAAATAATCAGTAACCAACGATAAAAACCTTATACTATTAAAAAATATTGAAATGAAATATTTATTTGTAATTAAAGTTATTTTTATCAATTGAATTGGAGTGCGTTAAATTTGAGATGTAAATGGTTTCGAATTTTATTTTCTTTAAATGTTAGTAGAAGGAAATTTGAATAGGAGATGAACTAAGATTTTCTTTAATTTATAAATTTTAAAGAAAATATCAATAAAATTTAAAAATAATTTAAGTATGATTTTATAAAATTATAAACCGTTAACATACGAAATTTTTACTGCAATATTAAGTAGATTTTAAATTTAACTTTTAGAAATATCTATAAAATATTAAAAAAAATCTTAAAATTTATTCAATATTTTTAAGTAAAATAAATATAATAAAAACATTACTTATAAAATAAATAAATAATAACAGTGTACAAGTTAGAAATATGAATAATTTTGATTCCGAATGGTGGTGATGTTGATTATGGTAGTGGTGGTAGATGTGGTGTTGGTGGTGGTGATGTTGGTAGTGATGGTAGTGGTGGTGGTGGTGATTGTGAAATCAAATATATTATATTCATCTTAAATTTGTTAACACAAATAAATCAAGTCCCAATATATTTTTCGTAAGATTTAGATTTAAAATATATTTTTACCTAATTGTCAACTTCTCCAAATTTGTGGTGGTGGTGATGTTGGTGATGAAGGTGGTGGTGACAATGGTGGTAGTGGTGGTGGTAGTGGTGATGAACATGGTCCTGACAATGGTGATGGTGGTGGTTGTGGTGGTGATGTTGGTTATGATGGTGGTGGAGGTTGTGGTGGTGGTGGATGTGGTGTTGATGGTGGTGGTGATTTGGTTATGGCGGTGGTGGCAATGGTGGTGGTTGTGGTTGTGGTGGTGGTGATAGAGATTATGGTGTTGGTAGTAATTGTGGTGGTGTTAGTGGTAGTGATGGTGGTGGTGATGGTGGAGGTGGGAAAAAAAACTTATGTGTAGCAACAAATTGTAAAAGTAAATAATTTAGTTATTTTATAATTTATATTAAATACTAATTTAAATTTTTTATCATGTTAGTTTAATCTAATTACATAATTTTATAAAAAAAAAAATGTATATGGTTTAATAACTAAAAATATTTGGTGGCTAAATATCATATTAAATATATTTTATAAAATAAAATTTATTTTGGTCGCTAAATCGGTGGTTAAAACATTACATATTAAAGAATGTTTAGCGACCAAAAATATTTGGTGACTAAATATCATATTAAATATATTTAATAAAAAAATATTATTTTGATCGCTAAATCGGTGGCTAAAACATTACATATTAAATAATGTTTAGTGACCAAAATTATTCAGTGGCTAAATACCATATTAAATATATTTTATAAAATAAAATTTATTTCGGTCACTAAATCGGTGGCTAAAACATTACATATCAAATAATAATTAGCGACCAAAAATATTTGGTGACTAATTACCATATTAAATATATTTTACAAAATAAGATTTATTTTGGTCGCTAAATCGGTGGCTAAAACATAATATTTAAAGACTAAAAATAGTCGGTCGCTGTTTCGGTCGCTATATGAATAAAAGTTATTGTACAATTTTTAGTCGCTAAATCGGTGGCTATTTGCGACTACTATGAATCGGTGGCTATTTCAGTCACAATTTGCGACTAAATTATTTCGGTGACTAATATCGGTGACTAAATTGCATTTTTCTAGTAGTGTCCCACCAATCTTTTAGTTGGCCACTAAATCCTTACACAATGGCTATAGCAACAAATTTGTCATTACAACCTTTTGTTTTATGGACAGTAGCTGCCATTGTCATCTGACAAGTTAAATCTAATATAATTTGTTTACTCGTTCCATCTAAATTCCATTCAGTTATTTCATTTCCTGAAAAGGCATTTTGTACCACTTCTCCTCTTTCTTCAAATTGCACATCAACAGTTGCCGAAGATTGTAATTTCTAAGTTTTGGATATGTTCTTAACTTATTAATTTCTAATGTATTTATCGATGTCTTATTTAATTGATCCAATTTATTTTTTAATTCTTCTATCTTTAAATCTGTATCACTTTTTAATCTTAATGATTCTAATTCTTTTTGTGGTACATTAAATAATTTATATATTGGTTTTACAGGCTCTTTTGAAGTGCTAGGAAATTCCTTTTGTGGTTTATTTTCTATCCTAGTTAATTGTTTTGACATAATATCTAGTATTGTATTTGAATAATTAAGTTGAGCATGTAATTTTTTATTATTTTTTACTTCTCAGGCTTGTCTTCATTTTTGACATCTATATAAGTACTAGCTTCAATTTCTATATCTTTTGTGGGTTGTATTATGATTCTTTGTTGTGGAGAATATTCTGATTATATTATTTCATTATTTACAGTTTTCTAGCTATTAGTTATCTTATCTAATGGACATATCAATTTATTATAGTCAAAATGATATTCTAACTTATTATCTTTACTGTAATTTGAAAACCAATCAAAGAAAGAAGTATAAATTTATTTCACGTTGATTTAGATAATTATAAAATTCTTGTCTAAAATGTTCAGTTTGTTGTTTTGTATATGCTTTAAAATACCATTCTCTTCTTTCTTTATTATAACCAGATTCAAAATCCTTTCTTATCCAATTTTTATCTATTATGAAAGGCTCTTCTTTGCTTAAGGTATTTAATATTTGAGAGGCTGTTGGAGAATAATGAGGGGATTCCGATTTTTTAGATTCTTCATATACAGGTTTTGTTACGATTGGTGTGATGTTATTTAATCCTCTTAAATCTAGATTTATTGTGGATCCGTCTCTATAAGGTTGTCTTTTGTACATCATTTGGGGATTTCTTATTTTCACACATAATGACCTATTCATTCTTAATCTAATATTTGTATCTTCTTGCACTATTTCTCTTATTTGAGTATTATTAATTTTTGGTTCTTCAATTATGTTTTCTAATATCCATTCTTTAGGGATTTTGCATACTACCTCCTCATGGCTTAATCTTTTTGGAATTTGTATAGATGATTTTCTAAGATTAGCTTCTACAAGTATTGGGTCATCTATATTGTCTCATCTTTTGGTGAAGATCTTAAAGCTTTATAATTATAATCTATCTTTGTAACTTTATAATAAATTCTATAAATTAGTTGTATTGGACCTGATAATTGATCTACAATTTCATCTAGAATTTGTACATATAATTTTATTTTATCATTTATAAGGTTCATAGAAAATTTTGGATAACAGTTAAAGAAAGCAGGACCATCATGTAAATTACTTTAGAATCATTAAATCTTTTAAGTCTTATGTCTCTTAATATCACAAGTATTGGACTATTTATTCCAAGTTTGTAGTTTGGCTTTGCAGCTACTTGTATTAATCCTAAGTGAATAAAATTATATCCATCTCTAATATGTTGATCTAAAAGTGATTGTTCTATAAGATTGATAATTTTGTTATTCTTAGTTCTTGGATAACTATATTCCACAAGATGAATTATATTCCACAATATGAATTTCATCTTGATTTGTTGACCAAAATTTATGTTGTTTATATACTTCACATTTTTATTTACTCTTGGTATTGACCAATTATGTAAAGAGTTTTCTATTTCTGCAATTTGTAATTCTTTATCTTTATTATTCTCTGAAGAACAAGAAGCTTCATTTTGGCTAGTTCTTACTACTATTTGTTTATCTTTGTTTCTTAATCTTAGATCACTTAGTGTTCTAAGTATATTTGGAATCCTTGATCTTTCTCTAGTTTCCATGTTACGGGACCACATCTTCTTTCTATCTAGCTGACCAACGGTCTTACTGCTTCATCAGATTTTAATGTTGGGACCACTAGATCTAAGGGTTGACCAACGTATGAACACCTCTCGGTGCTACACAGAGACTTTTGAAAGAGTAAAGAAGTCCAAAGACCTCAAAACCCTAAGGGATTTTAGATTAAGTTTCAAAGTAAACTTCTAGTAGTTAGATTAAGCAACAAAATGACTTAACTCTTTCAATTTTTGTTCCAGATGTTTTATATTACTTTTATACCATAGTATGTTCCAAGCATATGTTCTGGGGTTTTCTAATAACAATTTATCTTTTTGAGATATATGCTTTGCTAATTTTCTTTTAAGTTTTTTAATTTGATATGTGATTTCTATAGTTGGGTTACAGCAAAAACTAGGACTCATACTTGGGGTCATAATGGGCGAACTATGAAACCAAACCTAAGAGGTACTTGAGTTTCATTTATCCTTATAAATTCATTCCTTATATTTAATCTTATCTATCTATTAAGAAAACCAAATATTTATAGTACTTGGCTCTAATACTAGTAATGACAAGATCGAAAGAGAATATCAAAGAAATATAATAAGAAAGACTTTAAAATTAATAACAATGAAGTAGAACTTATAAAATCCATCAAAGAGAAAGCTTTGGAACAACATGGGTTCAAATTCTACAACATTCAATTTGTTTTATTTATTTTTTATTTATTATTTCAACTAAATTAGTCCAAAGTTTCGAAATGGACTAATTCTAAAATTTACTGAGAGTTAAGGGACAAAAACGTATTTAACCCTAATATCAATTATAAGTAATATTATTATATGTGATATTACTATAAGTATTATTATTATATTAATATTAATCTTAGTGTTATTATTATTATTATTATTTGAATTGCAGTATTTTAGATACACATTTTACTTTTATTTACTACGAGATTATATTTTAATTACTTGCATTTTAATTTGTTTTGTTGTTGATTTATCTTTACATTTGAATAATTAGTTGAATTCAAAGAAGTAGTTACTAAAATTAGTCAAATAATAAAACAAAAAAGTAATTTTTTTATTATGAATAATCATTTAAATTTTGAAAATAATAATTAGTATTAATATTGATATTAATGTAATAATAATAATTATTATTATTATTAATTTTTGTATTTTTCTTAAATATTAATAATAATATTATCATTATATATTAATTTTATTATTATACAAATTATTAGAAGTATTAGTTGTAGTAATATAATAATTATAATAATACTAATAATAATAATTATTATTATTATTAACATTATTATTATTTATTATTAGTAGTAGTACTATTCTTATAATAAATAATATTAGTGTCATTACTATTATTTCAATTTTGACACGAGATTATACTTTAACTACTTGCATTTTTATTATTTGAATTGTAGTATTTAAATACACATTTTACTTTTATATATACTACGAGATTACATTTTAATTACTTTTATTTTTATTTGTTTTGTTGTTGATTTATCTTTATATCTGAGTAATTAGTTGAAATTAGTAGTTACTGAAATTAGTAAAATAATGGTTTAATTAGTTGGATGGTACCCACTTTCGTTCAGATGTGTCAGTTCATACCCGCTTTTGAAAAGGTGTCAATTGAGTTCCAATTTTTGAAAAAGTGTATCAATTAGGTCTCTTTCAGACAAAAACAACTAAAATGTAGTTTTTTTACTATGAATAATCATTTAAATTTCAAAAATAATAATTAGTATTAGTATTGATATTAATATAATAATAATTATTATTATTATTTGTATTTTTATTTTAAATAATATTAGTATTATTATTATATTAATATCAATCTTAGTGTTATCATTATTTAAATTATAGTATTTAGATACACATTTCATCTTTATTTACTATGAGATTATATTTTAATTACTTGTATTTTTATTTGTTTTGTTGTTAATTTATCATTACATATGAGTAATTAGTTGAATTCAAAAAAATAGTTACTAAAATTAGTAAAATAATAAAACTGAAAAGTAATTCTTTTATTATGAATAATCATTTAAATTTAAAAAATAATAATTAATAAGATAAAATTTTAAAAACAAAATAGGACACCATATCTATTTATATATGTAGTTGTTGTATTAATATTTTTATAACTACCTGATATTATTATAATAATTATATACACATTTTATTTTTATTTACTATAGGATCATTTTCCAATTATTTACACTTTTTATTTGTTTTCTTGTTGATTTATCATTATATCTGAGTAATTAATTCAAAGAAGTAGTAACTAAAATTAATAAAATAATAAAATTGGAAAATATTTTTTTGTTATGAATAATTATTTAAATTTAAAAAATAATAATTAAAAGGATAAAATTGTAAAAGAAAAAAAATATGTGTATTTGTTCTGTATTATTATTATTATTATTATTATTATTATTATTATTATTATTATTATTATTATTATTATTATTATTATTATTGTTAGAGACATATTTTACTTTTATTTATTCCATGATCATATTTCAATTATTGAAATTTTTTATTTATTTTGTTGTTGATATATCTCTTTATATAGTTATAGATCATTGTTGTTAACAATAACATTAGTATTAATATTTACATTAATATTTTTAACATAAATTCATTATTATTTTTATTTTTATCATTAATTTATTATTATTATTATTATTATTGTTGATAGTGTTGTTATTATTATAAGTGTTTTTTAGTTATGAAAATGTTATTGTACTAAATGTGACATACCATTTAAATAGAATCGACTACTTAATAAAATATCATATGATCATAATAATAAAGAGCAAGGCAAACTGATGAAAACCATAGACAGAGAATTCACTTTTACAGTCATCCAAACGAGTACTTGAAAAGGGTTCTAGGCATACAACCATGTCATAGCCAAAACAGAAACAACCAGATTCATAGTTATGCAAAAGAAAAGCTCCTAGAGCTAGGGGTTACAAAGGCACTAGGGCCATAGAATGCTCCTGAGAGGCACACAAACAGATCCCCTGAGCTGCGCCACTACTACCACCAAGCCTACTCCCAGAATTTCCTCCATCTGCTCCCACCAAGGGTGATCATCGCAAAAGAGAAAACATAACAGGAACATAAATAGAAACGCAAGGGTAAGCTAATGCAATATATTTTTTTTTATCAGGGTATAGCAGACAAGTAATTAAACAGTTCAATCATGCAGCACAACAGGCACAAAGAAATCAAGTACAACAAACACACAAGACACTATGACTCAATTATCCGGATACGTATACTAACATCGGACTCACTGGACGCTTTCACTCGTGGTGGCCTCTACTGCTCTGCAAAGCCATTGCCAATGGGTTTCACCCTACCACGCACAAGGTTAACCTTCAAGCATCTAAGGCCATTATCCTGCCAAAGACTAAGGCCTCCCACCACTCTCACCACTTGGGTCAGTTTGCTCTACTTGATACTCACTGACCCTTTAGAGTTTCAGGATGTGATCCTTACTTGAATCCATATCTTAATATATACACTACACGCCACCATGAAGTCTCCCCA
>Ga0214544_1005901_pt1 | contig 23191 bp, 9 predicted proteins | sample CNSS3metaG_FD_160074 | JGI IMG/M metagenome (GOLD analysis project Ga0214544, IMG submission 160074) | Root nodule microbial communities from cowpea collected in UCLA plant growth center, Los Angeles, California, USA - CNSS3 | ecosystem: Host-associated > Plants > Roots > Nodule | place: USA...
AATTGATTACAAGAATTTAAAAGTACTAGAATACTACCTATGATTATCAAGCTAAACTGAAGCAGAGAAATACTAACTGAAGCATAAGTACAAGAAAAATAAATCAAATCACAGACGTTACCAAGGCAATAATGAAATAAAGAAAGGAAAAGAAACAAGAGAACAAAGAAAGGAAAAGAAACCGAGAATATAATCGATTATCGGTTATTGAATCCATTGAAAATAAAAATTGCGAGTGATGAAACCTAATCGCAAAAAGATGAAGCAGATAGAGCGTACAAGGGTGATGTACTCTTTGCCGAAGATAGTGTGGAGAAGTTCAAAATCGATAATTTGGAGTTGCCGGTGATGTACTCGAATTGTCACTACAACTTGAGTAGTTCACCATCCATGGATTGATCTTCACGCACACTCCGACACGTATACTATGCAACAAAATTTGAGAAAGATAACCACGAAGAAAGGAGTGTAAAAGATTAAAAATTAAAAATATTAAAATAAAAAAAAATGTTATTACGATTAAAAAATCCTAACACAATTGTTTTTATTCTAACGGTTCCGTATAATCCTAAAAAATCAATCCCTAATAAAAATTAATTTTTTTAGTGAACAAATAAAAAACATTTTTTCTAAATAACCAAATATAAGTAAATCAGAGAAAATTTTTAATAATGTTGTAAAACTATCGTAATAAAGAGATAGGATAATTTTTTAGTTAAAGTATCAAGTATATTTTTTTCTTGTTTTAATTTACATTTTTTAAAATTTATAATTCTTTTACTAAAATTAAAATTAAATCTATCTTAATGTTATTATGTAAACAAAATTATCTAAATATTCCTATTTCTTTTTAACTAAAATAAATGTAAAGCTTACAATTAATTACTTTATATATATTTAATTAATTTTAATTTTAACTTTCTAATATAACTTAACTGTTATTTCTTTCAAATTTATAAAAAATAGTTATAAGGGTAACTAATAATATTTTTCTAAATAAAAAAATAGAAAACAACTTTAATATTTCTTTCTTAAAACTGTTATAGTAAATAAAAAATATAATTAGTTTTAGTTAAAGTATATTAAGCTATCTCTTTCTTTAATTTATATTTTTCTTAGACTTTTAATTCTTTTATTAAAATTAAAATTTATATATCTAATCTCCAATCTTATTTTATTATATATTTTAATTAATTTATTAATATTTATACTTATAATTTATATTTAAATATATACAATTATATTTAAAAAAATAATTTTAAAATATTGTAATTAAAAATAATTTTAAAACATTTAAATTAAAATTAATTTAAAATATTTAAATTAAAAATAATTTTAAAATATTTAAATTAAAATAATTTTAAAAATATTTAAATTAAAAATAATTTTAAAATATCTAAACTAAAAATAATTTTAAAAAATTTAAATTGAAAAATATATATCTTTACTAAAATTAAAAAAAATTATAATACATTTTAATTAGGAAGGATTAGCTACAAATATATTTTCTAGTAAATTTGTAGCAATTATGCTATGGACCAGCTACAACTTTATTCCTCCGCTATTCCGTCACAAATTAGTAAAAGATTAGCTACAAATATATATCCTAGTAAATCTCTAGCTACTTTGCTACGAAGAAGCTACAAATTATTTTTTTCGCCATTTTCTCGCAAATTAGTAAGGAATTAGATACAAATATATGTTCTAGCAAATCTGTAGTTATTTTGTTACAAAATTGCTACAATTTTATTCTTTCGTTATTTCCTCGCAAATTAGCTAGGGATTAGCTACAAATATTTTCCCTCGCTAATTTCTCTAGCTAAATAGAAATTTTCTTGTTGTGTATGCTCACCGTAACAAGGTTCTATTCTAATATGAATTCTATGATTAACATAAGTTTCCGTTTAGCTTCTCGTTTCTAACTTCTGGATCTATTTACCATGTCCTACCGACATGTTTTCTGTAAAAGTAAACATTACATATTGTATTGGCTTTGTTTTCTTTTCCTTTTGGCATCTAACTTTTATGTGAATAAGGATTTCTCAGCATCGAAATACTAATTGTAATTGTGTAAATATTATAGCAGCATTTACCCCTGCTGTTGTAATAGATTGACCTTTATAAACTTTCCACAGGTGCATAGAGCTTGCGCAGAGAGAGAAATTCTTGACAAGCTGGACCACCTTTTTCTACCTGCATTATATGCTTTGTTGTAGGTTAGAAACTTGAATAGTACTTTTACATAAGTAGCATATTGATTATTTTTTATCAACTATCATAAGTTAAAATATGTCATATCAACCTTTTACCATGGGATCCTTGTTTAAGGGATAGTAATTTAACGAATTACATTGTCTTAACCTGAATTAATTTCTTCATTTACATCTAATCATGAATTGCAGAGTATTAAGGATATTCACGTGATTATGTTTACTTGATTAAGTTGCACACCAAAACACACATTTGTTTGATAACTGATTATTGTCCTGGAGGAGAATTGTTCATGCTTCTTGACCAGCAACCAACTAAGGTTCTAAAGGAAGACATTGTAAGGTATACTATACTACTTCATACTGAATTTATAAAAATACATATGGGGCGCCATTAAAGTTTCTTTTAAGATGATGGAATGAAGAAAATGAGAAAGAGTTTTGATCAAATTTATTTTTACATGTTTATTTCAGATTTTATGCAATTGAGGTAGTGCAATGTAGTATCTTCACTGTCAAGGTAGACTCTTATTTGCCTTATATACACGTATATTGTATATAACATCATGATATATAACCATTATTGTCTTCTTTTTTTAAACTGTCTTTCAGAATTACATGGATGAGCTTATCTTATTGCAATATTATTATTTTTCATTTCATTACATCAAGTGTCATGGAGTGACTTACTGAAATTTCTTTCCATGAAAGAAATCTTGCGAGTTAAATAAGACACTTGCTCATTAGAACAAAGTTTAACATGATATTGTTTGGTCAGTATTAATAGGGATAATATATCGAGATTTGAAGCCTGAAAATGTGTTAATCCATAGCAATGGGCATGTGTCCCTAACTGACTTTGATTTGTCATGTTTAACAGCCACAAGTATATCAGAGACAAGGACTTTATAATGTAGCTTTAATTAGAAACAATATTTAAGTTTAATTTCATGTATCTGAAACAGTTTTATATAATGTCTCTTTTTTCATATAACTTAAAAGTCATGTCATGTAAATAATGATGTAATTAAGCATTAAGAAAGAGACATGTAACCTATAGAGAATCATTCATGATCTTTCAATGACCCAAAACTTTATACTAATCATATTTAAAATATATTTTTGCATGTATTTTAATATAGAAAAAAAAAACACTGCAGCTGCTACAATATTATATTAGATAGTAGGATTGTATATACTTTTAAACTCATATCTAAAGGGTTTACTGTTAACAAGTTTAAAGTTTAATAAGCTTTACTTAAGATGTTATAATATATTAAAATTCCAAACAATACTGTGTTTATATCTTAATAGTAATCTGGAATATGTTGGATTATCTTTTAGGATTAGTTTCGATATTTTCTAATATTTCAAGATTTACTTCTTGTATTAGTATAAATAAAGGTTATGCAGAAGGCTTCCTATTTATTATGGTGAATAAAGCTGGTATACTCTTGAACTTTATTATGGTGAATAAAGTTTTTTTCATTTTGTTATATTTATGTATTTGAATTCAACCTTTGCAGATCGTTAGGTGGCAGCTTTTTCCAATGGAAAGCAAGAAGATAGTATTATTAGTTTGCTTAGTTTTTGTAAATAGTACTTTTACTTTGATATAAACTTGGATATTAATATCGTCCTTGTAATTTTTATCATTGTCACAACTTCAGTATTTTTTACTGTGAATGCACTTGGAATTATATATGTATAATTATAGTGTTGAATTTTTTACTGTGAATGCACTTGGAATTATATATGTATAATTATAGTGTTGAATTTCATAATTATAGATAGTGTTAATAAAAAATTATGGCCCATTAGGGTTTTGAATCGATGATCACTTGAGTTATAGACAAATGCTCTACCACTAAGCTAAAGAGTATGAATTGTTAATAAATACACTAGTTTCTATATATAGTCTAGAATCTGTTTTTTCTTATATATATTTAAGTTACCTACGAAAAATTTGTATGTAAGGTATCTACGAAAACTTTCGTATGTAACTTATCTACGAAGCTTTTTGTAGGTAACTTATCTACGAAGATTTTTGTAGATAATTTACATACGAAAATTTTTGTAGGTAACTAAAGTTCTTTCTTACGATTACTTTCGTAGATAATTTTCGTAGATAAAATTACCTACGAATGAATATTTTGTAGATAAAATTACCTACCGGCTGAATACCTACGAAATCTGTTTTGTAGATAATTCTTAGATAATATCAAGTTACCTACGAAAATTGTCCATTATCTACGAATTCTGAGCGTAATAAGCATATTTCTTGTAATGATATTCACCATTGACCACGAAAAAAATAGGGCATGTTGATATTTATTATTTATTTGTGAAACTTTATTAGTATTGTAATGCATGCAAAGTCTATTTTGAAATGATTTTGTATCTTCTGAAAGTTTAATTTATATTTTTCATCGTCACAATATCTTTATAACCCCAATTTGTGAAAGAATTGATCGGCCTTTCCTATTTTATATCATTTTTCAATTTAGAATTTGAAAATAAAATTCTTTACAATAAATAAATAAATAAATAAATTATATATTATGAAATGCTTCGATCTATATATCTCTATTTGTCTGTCCTAAGTAAAAACTTATCAAACAAATGTATGTATACAAGATGTTATATATTTATTGGTTTGTCCAAAAGTATTTCAACCTTTTTTTAAAAAAAAAAAAAAGATATTAAATCTATACAAAGTACAATTAACAAATCTTTGCTCCATTGGTTAAAAATAATGTATGCAAACATAAAAAATAATTGAACCAAGTAGTTATAAAAGAGATTAAATTGAGATCATACATGAAATCATACTTCGATTTGAATAACCAATAAAATGGAAGTTGTGTGTGCAACATTTAAGCTAAAGTTGTTGTTTGAACTTAATTTTCTGAGAAAAGTTTAAAAGAGAAATTTCAATATCAAGGTATTTCAGAATAATACTTTCCATTTTGAAGTGGTATTGACAAACATGATTTATCTGTGAAGTGTTTCTTTTTTTTTCTTTTTGCAATTTCCTTAAATTTTAATAAAAAAAATGCACCATTAAAAAACCGAGGAATGCGCAGTTGGATCTGCATATAAAATGTATGCGCCAAACCGACAATCAAACTTTGGCACTTGTTAATGAAACACATGCCAAGAATTGTCACACAATTCCAAAACAATTTCGCGTTTCAAGTGGCTTGCAAAATAGTTAGGTTTCACACATTTTGAACTTGTCTTCATGATTTTAGTGGTTGAAATTTTTTTTTTTTTTTTTTTTTTTTTTTAATTTTATGAAAACAAAAAAAAAAAAAGAGTTGAGAACCAACTTTCTTTGTTTCTCTCACTAAAGCCTGTTTGGTACAGCTTGACTGCTTCCATGCCATGCTATCTGGAAAGAAGGAGCACATAAGGACATCAATGTAGTTTACAAAATAAAATTGCAGGTTTCATTCCTCAAAATAAATTAAAATTTTATTTTAGTCCTTACTAGATTTTATGAATTTTAATTCCTATATTTACCGATAGTTATTTAATTTTAGTATCGTTGATTAAAAACGTGTTCTATTAAAAAAAATATTGATGCCATATCAAATTAATAAACATAAACTGGTATATATTTTTGTTCCAATAATTTAATTTTAATATTTTTTTAACTGAACAGTTTTATCTCTTCAATTTACATTTACATGCATAATTAAGTATAATACCCATCATTGAGAGCGAGCACATATGATAGTTATTTATTTGACGAAAATATATATTTGCCTCTTAGTTTTATTAAATATCACTTAAATTTAAGGAATTCAATTTTAATGCATTATTACAATTTTAATGCATTATTACTTTTAAAGCATTTTGAGAAATCAACAATTTTATCATATAACAAAACGTAAAACGTATGGATTTAATCTAAAAAGTGCCAATAGTTTAAAATTTCTTAAAAGTTTACAATAAGTTTATAGCCCCTAAACTCTAAATAATTTTTCACTGTTAGATCTTTTCTTAATAAAAGATGATTGTGAAATGTGAAAATATCTTATTCTAATATAAAATCACGTTTTTGGTATCTAAAATTAAATATCTTAAAGAAAAACGTAATGACACACGTGGTCGATGCAAAACACAACAGGACCCACACGTTCTGGAAAGTTGAAACGTAAAATTGGCATGCGCGTGTTGGCTTAGTAAGTTTCTGAATCCGTTCAAAAGTTCTGCATGTGTCCAAAGTGACCAAAATATGCCTCGAATCTTCGCTCTGATTTGTGTGCATGATGCATGCATATATATTCGTGGTATCTATTAAGACATTCTCGTAAGCCATAAAATTCAAACCCCAATATTGGACCAAACACATTTCAACTCAATGGCAACCACTAGAATACTGCTGCGTAACTCTAGGCCAATTCAACTTCCTCCTTCATCTCATTCTTCTTCTTCTTCTTCTTCTTTCTATATGAAATGTGTACGGCTCCATAGCAGGGCAAGTTTCAATGGAGATCTTAACATGGCTTCTGCTAAAGGAGAAACAAAACCAGTTGTAGCCATGAGAGCAACGATGGCTACCACCGAACACACAACCACATCACAACCAATGCTTCAACAACGACTCTCAGATTTTGCTGCTTTCTTCGCTAGTATTCTCACTGCCATTCTTGTTCTTTTTTGGTCTATTGTCAAAAGGAAAAAACCAAGCAATTTACAACCTCAGATGCAAATTGAAAAGGTTTGTGTATATATATTATTATTATTCTTATTAAATATATTCTCCTATATTTGTTTTATTCTTATTTTTCTACTCATCTCACCACTAGCGTATGTGCAAAGTAGTTGCATGCAGTCCAATTACAAATATTTTTATTCTGTTATGTGTAAATGTGCAGTTCAATAACGATTAGGTTGTGCATGTGTGTGCCTTCAGTGACTACACAGTATATGTGATTATTAATATGTACAATTTTCTCTGGTGCAGGCCATAATCGATTGCAGATTCTTTACTTTGTTCGCTGTCGCAGGATCTTTAATTGGATCCGTACTGTGTTTTGTTGAGGTATGTTTATGAAGCTTTGTGCTTTGTTTTTGTTATTTGAAGACGAAGAAAGAAAACTCTTATGAACAAACGTGTGCTTGCACAGGGATGCCTTCTTGTTATGGAGTCATTCGCGCATTATTTCCATATGTTATCTCAAGGGTTGGATCAAACACATATGATGCATCTACTCATCGAAGCCATAGGTTTGTAAAGCAAGATATATATACAATTTGTCTATAACAGTTAGTTTCTTGTGACATATCTGAATGCATGTTATGCAGACTCGTTTCTGGTGGGAACTGCATTGCTGATATTTGGGATGGGAATGTACGTTATGTTTGTGAGATCAAACACAACTAGTAAAGAAACAGAAGCTGATTCAAGGTTTCTTATGAAGGTATTACATATTGAATGAGAAAGTACAAGTATTAAGAGTATAAAACAAAAGCTAAGACATTGATATATGTTTAATGAAGTTTGAGGCAGCACCAGGGTGGTTAGGGATGCAATCAATTGCAGAGGCAAAGTTGAAGATTGGGCATGCAGTGATGATGATTCTTCAAGTGGGAGTGTTGGAGAAGTTGAAGGACATTCCCTTAGTGACAGGACTTGATCTTGCTTGCTTTGCTGCTTCAGTTCTCACATCCTCAGCATGCATTTTTGTCCTCTCTAGACTTCACCATCAATACTAATGTAAATGTAAATCCAATCACTCTTTCAACTTCATATTCTTCCCATCTTCTATACAAATAAGCTATTCTTTTCATTTTTTATTTGTAACTCATTCAAATATTCAATTTAGAGGACACGTTTATCCAATAGTATCCTTTGTTCGTTTTTCAGTTAATAATTTGTTAATCACAGTGGTTTAATTGTACCAACTTATTTGTAATTTGGAGCTTAACAAAAACAATTGACTGGGTTCAATATAATATTGAGTTAAAAAGTAAACAAAAAAGTTAAACAAAAGGGTAATTAATTTTATTTGCAAAAGAAATCGAAGAATTTAGATTTTCAGCATGATTTTTCTATACTTATACTTTTTCTGTGTCGTGTTTTCAAAGTATATTAATGATCACTAATTTTAAAATTTTAAAATACATTAAAAGAATTTTAAAATATCAATATAATATGTCTTTAATGTTTAAGAAAGGACAATAAAAAAAAATTCAATAAAAAATCTGGATTCGAAATTAAATTAGAACACCCGTGCAAAGGGAAATGGCTTTATGGAACACAATAAACAATTCTAAATTTTTTTATACATGTTCTGGAAATTTTGTTTAAGAAATCATATTTCAAAACACATTTTATATGTTCTAGAAAGTTTACACTAAAAACTTCATTCCAGAAGATCATGTTGGAAAGCATCTATGTATTCTATAAATTTTGTTCCGAAAATCTCATTCAGAATGCATTTTACATTTCCTGAAAGGTCTATTCCAGAAATTTTATTACGAAAATCCTATACCAAAAATCCTTTTCTGGAAATTCCAAAAAAATTGATATGAAATATTTCTTGAATAGATAATCAGAAATCATTTTACAAAGATAAAATGTCATTTTAAAAATTATAGGAGAGCAATTAGAAATTAGGAGGTGCATGAAGAAAAAAAAGATAATGTTTGTCTTGCAACTCAACTAATAGTACAAGTTGGTATACCAGGGGATGTTTGTGGACAAAAACTTACTTGTCATTGTTTTTGGTGAAAATTAGTTTTAAAAATTTAAATCTAATAAAAACAATATCAGTTAAGAATTATTCTTAGTTATATTAATAAATTAAAAAAAAAAACTGTATGTAATAGAAATGTATGAGTAATAAAAGGTTTCAATGTAAATATTTAATTTTAAGTAAAATACTTAATGTTTACTTTTAGAATTGTTTGGTTTTCCACATTAAAATCCAAACAAGTATAATTTTGTAATTTTATATTTTTTTTAAAAAGCTTAGCACAAACTATTTTCAAAATCAAAGTTTTATGAAATAAAAAATCATTTGGAGATACAATTAAATATTTAGAAAAGAACTTTTAAAATATAAAATACATGATCACATAAATAAAGGACAATGAATTTACATTCAGAAATTGAAAAAGAGACAATGATAATAATAGCAATTAGAGATGACAAATAAATCTGCTTATGTGAGTGTAACATCCTGTTTTAATAGTTTTTACGCTACTAAACAAAACATTATATTATGATTAATCAACACAGATAATAGGAATAGATTGATATAAAGTATCAATACAGTCATCCAAAAATAACCATATTTGCACCAGGTATATATATAGCCTACACTATGAAAGGGTTGACAAAACACCCAACGTTTAAACAGAACATGAAATAGAGGCTACTGCTATATCTCTCACGCCACAGATCAACTCCTATCCAGGAAGGGTGTGTCTTCACCTGTACTTTTATCTGCTCACACCAAAAGTAGGCGATCATTGCAAGGGAAAAACACACAAGAGAACAAACATAGGTAAGAAAGGGTAAGCTAACTTAATTAAGAGAATTTATGCAGTTCAATAATCGATATCAATCAAGGACTTATTACATCTGTCAAATTATTTAAGCCACTGTAACCACAATACATATGCATGACTCTAGACTCAATATCCGGATTACGTAAGAGGCATTGGAGCTCTTGGTGGCTTGCACCTATGACGGTTCCCAAACTCTGCAAAGTTTGGGCACAAAGGGTTATCACCCAACCACTCCCAGGGTAAGTAACCTTTGCATCTATGATTGATCGGGTCCATAGACTAGGACCTCCTGCTACTCCTCACGACATAATTCATTACACTCTACATGAGTCTTAATGGTTATTGGACGTCAAGATACCACCAAAACTGAGTCCTTATGCCTTTACGTTCACTAAAACACTCCTTTTAGAATTTCCCTTGAAATCCTAATTCAATCACATTTTCTAATGAATCAACTCCATACAATTCCATCACATATACTATTAGTCGCAACAACCGAAGCATAGAATGAACAAACATCACATTTCATTTAGTATAGCTTCATTTAATTAAAATAGAAAAATAAACTAAATACAATAATGGAACTCGCCCAAGCTAGAAGATCTCGCCTCGGCAAGAGGGTTGTCTTGCTTAAGCGGGTCACTCTCGCCTGAGCGAGGTCCCAAACAGAGAGCAACTCCTATTCTGGGCGAATTCTCGCTTAGGCTAAGCTGTTTCGCTTAGACGAGAGTGACTCTCGCTCAAGCGAGACCTCACGCAGTAACAAGGGTGAATTTCTGGTATTTTCGCTTAGGCGAGAGTTGCTCACCTGGGCGAAATTATCAGAATTCCAATATGTTTTCACATGCAAAGCACCGTAATTCATACCAAAATCTTAATTCAACACAAACAAGTGATCCTAATCATCTATCAAACAAAAAAGGGTTAAATATGTTTTTAGTCCTTGAACTTTGGCCCAAAATTGGAATTCGTCCCTGGTCGAAACTTTGATAAATTTCGGTCCCTAAACTTTAAAAAGGAATGAATATAGTCCTTTTAACCCAATTTTGTTAATTTTTTTTTAGGTTTCGAACGCATTTCTTAGTAAATATTGGAGTTTTTACACCATTTGACACATTCTCAACTCAACATTTACTGAGAAATGTATTTGAAACCTAACAAAAAGTTAACAAAATTGGGTTAAAAGGACTATGTTTATTCATTTTTAAAGTTTAGGGACCAAAATTTATCAAAGTTTCGATGAGGGACGAATTCCAATTTTGGGTTAAAGTTCAGGGACTAAAAACATACTTAACCCAACAAAAAATCATGCAATCCAAGTTCCCAAGGATAATTTCTATATGAAATTTGAGAAAAAGGCCACCTTCCCTTACCTCTAATGACCACCAACAAGCAAAGATGACTTCCAACCGTGAGGCACCCCAATTCACCACCTAAGGAACTGCAATAGAGGTTCACACAGTGAGAATAGGACCCTAAATTCAGTTTAACCATAATGGAGCTTCCAGAATTCGAATTTGAAAAGAATTTGAGTATTGAAATTGACTTACGTGGATGGGAAGGAGACTCAATTAGGGAGAGGGGTTTTGTGTTGATTTTCATACTTGCTTGCTGCAATAGGAAGAAAAGATGAATCAGAAGAGGTTTAAGTCCTCTGGTTGGAGAGAGTGAGGGAGATTAGTGAAGAGAGAAGAATGTTGAGTTTGTGAGGGGTTCTATAAATGAAAATGAGAAGAGAGGGGGAAAATAAAAGGGGTATCACATTCTCCCCAACTATAAAAATTTTCGACTCAAAAATTTGAGACTTACCCGAGAACAGGTGTGGATATGCCTTTTTCACGTCCTCTTCAAATTCCCAAGTGAAATCACATGTTCTCTTGTCCCAGATGACCTGCACTAGACTGATGGACTTCCCTATAAGTTGTCTTGTCTGGGTATCACCAAGATCAACAGGCTGAAACTCCACTGAAAGATCTCCTCTAATCTGCAAGTCTTCCATCTCAAGCACATGGGTAGGGTTAGGTACATACTTCCTTAGTTGAGAGACGTGAAACACTGAGTGAGGTTGGCCAACTGAGGAGGAAGGGGGATCTCATAAGCCACTGGTCCAATTCTCCTCAAGATCTAATAGGGGCCAATGAACTTAGGAGACAACTTTCTCGAGCGAATTGCCCTTCTCACACCAGTAGTCGGGGTAATTCTCAAGAAGACATGGTCCCCAGGTGCAAACTCCAAAGGTCTTCCCCTCTGATTAGCATAAGATTTATGTCTATTCTAGGATGCTTTCATTCTTTCTTGTATGAGCTTGACCTTCTTAGTAGTCTGCCTCAGTAGCTCTGGTCCCACCACCATTGATTCCCCATCTTGGTACCAGCACAAGGGCGTCCTGCATCTCCTACCATAGAGGGTCTCATATGGTGCCATGCCAATGCTTGCATGGAAGCTGTTATTATAGGTAAACTCCACCAAAGGCAAGACCTCATCCCAAGCACCCAGATGATCAAGCACGCATGTCCGCAAGAGATCCTCAAGAGACTGGATTGTCCTCTCGGGCTGACCATCCGTCTAGGAGTGATACGTTGAGCTCATAGCCAATCTACTACCCATGGTACTCTGCAACGTTTGCTAGAAACGAGATGTGAATCGTAGGTCTCGATTTGAGATTATGCTCAACGACACTCCATGCAACCTCACGATTTCACTGATATACAAATGCGCCAACTTTGCCATGGACATCCTTAGGTTCACTGCTAGCAAGTGGGTACTCTTGGTCAGACGGTCTACTATAACCCATATGGCATCGTAGCTCCTCACGGTCCGTGGTAAATGGTAACAAAATTCATAGCAATGGTATCACATTTCCACTGGTATCTCTAGTTGTTGTTGCATCCCTTCAGGTCTTTGATGCTCTACCTTGGCCTTTTGACAGGTCAAGCAGGATGACACATACCGAGCAATATCTTGCTTCATGTCCGACCACCAGAAAGATTCTTTCAGATCATGATACATTTTAGTTATGCATGGGTGCATGCTAAAATGACTCTTGTGCCCCTATTCAAGAATCATACCCTTCACTTCTATGTCTTCAGGTATGCAGACCATGCCTCTGAACCTTAACACCCCATCACCTCCTATCATGAAGTCCTTGGCTTTCTTGGTGCCAAGCAACTCCACTGTCCTCTACAACTTGGGGGTCAGATAATTACCTCTCCTTTATTAGGACGAGGAAATAACTAGACACAGTTAGATGATTGCATTTAATGACACCCTCTCCTAAAACCACTTGCAACTGCATGTCTCTGAACTGTTCCACCAAGCCCAACTCCTTAACCATCATGTGAGATGCATGAACTGTTTTTCGTCTTAGGACATCAGCCACCACATTCGCCTTCCCCGGGTGATACAACATTTCGAAGTCAAAGTCCTTTAAGAACTCCATCCACCGTCTTTGCCTCATGTTTAACTCTCTCTGGTCAAACAAGTACTTCAGACTTTTGTGGTCACTGAAAACCTGGAATTGTGCACCATATAGATAGTGTCTCCAGATCTTCAGTGCAAACACCATCGCTGCTAATTCCAAGTCGTGTGTGGGATAGTTCTTCTCATGATTCTGCAACTGCCTTAAGGCGTATGCAACCATTCTCCAATCTTGTATCAGAACACATCCCAATCCCTGATGGGAGGCATCACAGTAAACCTCAAAGGGTCTATTGGTTTCAGGGATCACCAACACGGGGGCGCTAGTCAACTTTTGCTTCAAATCTAGGAAGCTCTCTTCACATCGGTTGGTCCAAGCAAAAGGCTGATCCTTACGAGTTAGGTGTGTCAATGGTGCCGCTATCTTAGAGAATCCCCCAATGAACCTCCTATAGTAGCCAGCCAGCCCCACAAAGCTTCTTATATCAGTTACTGACTTAGGACGCTCCCACTTTAACACAACTTCCATCTTAGATGGATCCACATATATGCCCTGAGTTGAGATCATATGCCCCAAGAACTGGACTGCGGTCATCCAGAACTCACACTTTGACAGCTTCGCATACAATTGCTTCTCTCTCAAGATGCTCAAAACTATTCTCAGATGCTCTGCATGCTCCTAATGAGTTTGGGAGTATATCAAGATGTCATCGATGAAAACCACCATGAACTTGTCTAGGAATGGCCTGAAGATTCTGTTCATATAGTCCATGAACAAGGCAGGAGCATTAGTCACCCCAAAAGGCATCACTACGTACTCGTAATGCCCGTATCTGAACTTGAAAGCGGTCTTCTGTACATCATCAAACTTGAATCGAATTTGATGGTATCCTGATCTCATATCGATCTTAGAAAACATCGCAACTCCGTGTAACTGATCCATCAAGTCGTCTATCCTTGGTAGGGGGTACTTGTTCTTGATGGTTAACTTATTTAGTTGCCTATAATCCACACAAAGCCTAGAACTGTCGTCTTTCTTTTTAACCAACAACATTGGCGCTCCCCAGGGTGATACACTAGGTTTGATAAACTGTTTCTCTAGCAACTCTTCAATTTGTTTCTTCAACTCTACTAGCTCAACAAGAGCCATTCTGTAAGGTGCTATAAACATTGGCCCTATTCCTGGCACCAGATCAATGGAGAACTCTATCTTCCTAGAAGGGGGTAAGCCAGGCACGTCCTTAAGGAACACATATGAGAAGTCCCTTACCACAGGTGTTTCAATATTTCTGCCTCCATTCTCAATAGATAGTTGAGTCAGAATTAAGAAACGTTGAGATCCCTCCTTGATTTCTTTATCCACCTGTTGTGAGGACATCAACAGATCTTCATCTTCCAAGCTAGGGAACAACATTTTTTTCTCATTGTAATCAATGAGAATGTGATTGGCAAATAGCCAATCCATTCCCAAAATTACATCTAACTCTTCTAGAGGTAAATAGATAAGGTTTATCATGTACTTGCGTCCCTCAACCTCGATAAAACACTTAGTACACACTGTCGAGGTTCTGACGAACCCATAAGCAGACGTGGACACCCCCAGGTCATACTGAAGTTCCCTCACCGGAAGACCCAACTCTACCACTTTAGATTCCGAACAAAGGAGTGTCTCGCTCCAGAATCATATAGAACATGCAAACTCTTACCAGCAATCACACAAGACTCGATGATGAGGTTACCTGATCTGGCCACCTCTGCACTATTCATGGCGTACAACCGGCCAACCGCTTGAGGCCTTGCACCTCTCCTTGTCTGATGTGGCTGAGGTTGTGCTAGAGGCCTCAACACTGTACTCCTACCAGCGGGGCAATCCTTGATGAAGTAGCCCTCTTGGCCACATCTATGACATGTTCTCCTGCCAACAAGCTGGGGGCAAGCGCTCTTCAGATGGCCCTCCACAATGAAAACATTGCGGCCTAGAAGGCTGAGATTGTTGAGGTTGATGTTAGAACCCCTTAGGCCCCCGAGGCTGAGGCCTAAGGTATGGCTTCCTCTTGTCGTCATGCCTGCTTGTGGACCCAGATGGTCCTCCCACCTTCTGCTGAGATCATTGTTGAGCTTCAACTTCAGCCTTAAGCTTCTCCATTACTCGTGCTTTCTCTACCAAAGCGGGGAACTCCTTGATAGAGAGTGGAGCCACCATGAGTTTGAGATCACCTCTCAGCCCATTCTCAAACTTCCTACATTGTCAGTCCTCAAGCATCTTCAAGGTGTGAAATCTGCCTAGGTGTTTAAACTTTTCAGCATATTCTGACACTGACATGTCTCCTTGCATCAGCTACAAGAACTCAACCTCCTTTGCATACCTTACACTATTTGGGAAATACTCAGCATATGACTCTTTCTTAAATAGCTCCCAAGTGATGGGTTCCCTGCTATCTTCCAACATCATCTTCATGTTGGACCACCAATACACGCCCTCTCCAGCAAGAAGGTACTCAGTGTATGCTAATATGTTCTCTGTAGGACATCTCTTTGCATCATAGATTCGTTCCATATCTCGCATCCACTGATAGGCTCCATTCGGGCTAGTCTTGCCATCAAAATGAGATGGATGATGCTGGAGGAAATCCTCCAAACTCCGCTCTTGCACTCGGGGTGGTGGAGCTTGGGAAGAACCGGCTACTGAGTAGGGCTTCCAAGTGCCTCTACTGAGTTGCCTCTATTGCTAGCCTAGCAGATTCCATTTGTTTTAAAGCTAGGTTGTGTTGATTCACCATGTTGGCATTTTGTTGTTGCATGGTTGCAATCATCGCCTCAATTGCTCCCACCAAATGAGGGTTATCCGAGTTTGGAAGAAGAGGAGGAGGAGTCCTAGGTGCCATAGCTCTGACCACACAAAGAAAGGAACCATCAGTCTAGCTAACAGATACCACAACTATGCCAAAGACACTACAAGGAATACACAACAGAAGCCAAGCAAGCTCACACCTACAGATCCTAAAGGAACCACTGCTCTGATACCAAAATGTAACATCATGTTTTAATAGTTTTTACGCTACTAAAAAAACATTATATTATGATTAATCAACGCAGATAGTAGGAATATACTGAAATAAAGTATCAATACAGTCATCCAAAAATAACAATTTTTGCACCAGGTGTGTATATATATATATATATATATATATATATATATATATATATATATATATATATATATATATATATATATATATACATACAGACAATCTAGCCTACACTAAGAAAGGGTTGACAAAACACCCAATGTTTAAACAGAACATGAAATAGAGGCTACTGCTATATCTCTCACGCCACAAATCAACTCCGATCCAGTCTGCTCACACCAAAAGTAGGCGATCATTGTAAGGGAAAAACACACAAGAGAACAAACATAGGCAAGAAAGGGTAAGCTAACTTGATTAAGAGAATTTATGCAGTTCAATAATTGATATCAATCAAGGACTTATCACATCTGTCAAAATTATTTAAACCATTGTAACCACAATACATGTGCATGACTCTAGACTCAATATTCGGATTACGTAAGAGGCATTGGAGCTCTTGGTGGCTTACACCTGTGACGGTTCTCAAACTCTACAGAGTTTTGGCACAAGAGGTTATCACCCAACCACTCCCAAGGTAAATCCTCTTTGCATCTATGATTGATCGGGTCCATAGACTAGGACCTCCTGCTACTCCTCACGACATAATCCATTACACTCTACATGAGTCTTAATGGTTATTGAAGCGTCATGATATCACCAAACCTGAGTCCTTATGCCCTTACGTTCACTAAAACACTCCTTTTAGAATTTCCCTTGAAATCCTAATTCAATCACATTTTCTAATGAATCAACTCCATACAATTCCCTCACATATACTATCAATCGCAACAACCGAAGCATAGAATGAACAAACATCACATTTCATTTAGTATAGCTTCATTTAATTAAAATAGAGACATAAACTAAATTTTGTAGTGGAACTTGCCCAAGCTAGAAGATCTCGCCTAGGCGAGAGGGTTGTCTCGCTGAGGCGGGTCACTCTCGCCTGAGCGAGGTCCCAAACAAAGAGCAACTCCTATTCTGGGCGAATTCTCGCTCAGGCTAAGCTGTTTCGCTTAGACGAGAGTGACTCTCGCGCAAGCGAGACCAGCTCGCCTAGGCGAGACCTCGCGCAGTAACAGGGATGAATTTTTGGTATTTTCGCTCACGCGAGAGCAGCTCTCGCCTGAGCGAAATCATCAGAATTCCAATCTGTTTTCACATGCAAAGCACCACAATTCATACCAAAATCTCAATTCAACACAAACAAGTGATCCTAATCATCAATCAAACACAAAATTATGCAATCCAAGTTCCCAAGGACAATTTCTATACAAAATTTAAGAAAAAGGCTAGCTTCCCTTACCTCTAATGACCACCAACAAGCAAAGATGACTTCCAATCGTGAGGCACCCCAATTCACCACCTAAGGAACTTTAATAGAGGTTCACATAGTGAGCATAGGACCCTAAATTCAGTTTAGCTAGAATGGAGCTTCCAGAATTTGAATTTGAAAGAATTGGAGTATTGAAATTGACTTACGTGGATAGGAAGGAGACTCAGTTAGGGAGAGGTGTTCTGGGTTGATTTTCAGACTTGCTTGCTACAACAGGAAGAAAAGATGAATTAGAAGAGGTTTAAGTCCTACGGTTGGAGAAAGTGAGGGAGATTAGTGAAGAGAGAAGAATGTTGAGTTTGTGAGGGGTTTTGTGTATATGAAAATGAGAAGAGAAAGGGAAAATAAAAGGGGTATCATAGTGAGTATTGCCTGAACCCGTTCCCGCATTGACTGGGTATGGGTATGGGTAGGGAGAATCCCCGACTTTTTCAATTGGGTATGGGGATGAAGATGTACATATCCCCGCCATAATACTCGTCCTCGTTTAAATTATTAAAATATTCACAATTAATTAAGTAATCATATATATATTATTTTTTATTTTTTCTAATTATTTGGTTTGTCATGAAACTCATTCGCATCTCAATTATATTCTTCATCTTATCATACCATTTATGTAATTATGTTAAAAAGATGTATGTCAATTAAAAAAATGTTATGCCTCACATTTGAATATTTCTATTATTTTTTAATATTTTTATTTATTGTATATTTTCCTTTCACATGAGAATGTTTAATACTCTTAATTTAAGTATTTAATAGTACAAACCTTTCATTTACTAGGTAATATAAAAAAAAATTTACTTATTATTTTTAGTTTTTGTTTCATTTGAAGAACTCTTTTTGTTTCGCTAAAACAATTTTTGTTATTTCTCAACCATTGATGTTGATATTTGAAAAGTTTTCTTAAATCTCTAAGATATTTTTCAACTTATCATACCCTTAATTATACGTTTGTTTTCCTTTGTGTGATTTCTTTCAATAGTCTGTCAAATTGTTTGTAAACATTTGTTATTTTTTTAATATTTTTATTTGTTGTTTATTTTCATTATGTAGAATACTATTTCAATATATTTTATCTAATTATTTTTTATTTTCTAACTCATTATCAATCATACTGTAATTTTTTTACTATAATTGTATAAATAAATTTTATTTACTACAATATAAAAATTTAATGTAATTGTCATGAATATTTTTTTATCACCATCCAACATAATTGAAGTTCAAAAGATACAAGATCTATGTTAAAATTTTATTATTATGATTATTATTTGTTCTTTGTATCATTTTAATCAAGTAATGTATTATAACTTTTATTAGTGTATAAAAAAGAGATTCATTAGAATTTAAAAGATTGAAGTAAACAAACATTTAAAATATATTTTAATTTGAATATTTTCCTTTTATATTTTTAAAAAAATATTTTTAAATTTTATCAACTAGATTTCATTAATGTTTGAAAATTTAATAAATGTGTTGGTTCTCATGAAATTTTATTTGGTATTATAATCTAAAATGTAAACAATTATAATTTATTTTAAAATTGTATTATGATTATTATTTGTTCTTTGTATCATTTTGATCAAATGATGTATTATAACTTTTATTAGTGTATAAAAAAGAGATTCATTAGAATTTAAAAGATTGAAGTAAAGAAACATTTAAAATATATTTTAATTTGAATATTTGTTTTCCTTTTATATTTTTTAAAAAGTATTTTTAAATTTTATCAACTAGGTTTCATTAATGTTTGTAAATTTAATAAATGTGTTGGTTCTCATGAAATTTTATTTGGTATTATAATCTAAAATGTAAGCAATTATAATTGTTTTTTAAACTTTTACTATGATTACTATTTGTTCTTTGTATCATTTTGTTCAAATAATGTATTATGACTTTTATTAGTGTATAAAAAAGAGATTAATTAGAATTTAAAAGATTGAACTAAACAAACCTTTAAAATATATTTTAATTTGAATGTTTTTTTTTCTTTTATATTTTTAAAAAAATATTTTTAAATTTTATCAACTATGTTTCATTAATATTTGCAAATTTGATAATTGTTTTGATTCTCATGAAATTTTATTTGGTATTATAATCTAACAATTATAATTTATTTTAAAATATTTGATATCGAAGAAACAATCATCCTTCTAATATTGAATATTTGATAATATTATGTTTTCTTTACCATAATTTTTTATTATTTTATAAAAATTAATTAAAATTAATATTGAAGTAGTAAGAAAATGTATATAGGTATGGGTACGAGATTATACCTATTATCCACTAGAGATGGGGATAAAACAAAAGTTTGATACCCGTTAAATTTGTCTATGGGGATGAAAATGAATTTTTGTACTTAAATGGATATGGATAGTGAAACAAGTGCTCACCCCGTCCGTTGCCATCCCTAATAGCAATAAAAGCTTATCAAGATATGGAACGCCTGAATAACTAATAAAACAAATGACCTAAAAATAATAATAATAATAATAATAATAATAATAATAATAATAATAATAATAATAATAGATAAAGAAATGTGTCTCTCCAACTTTCCCTATGTTGGAACATGTTTATGCATTTATTTCCCTCCCTCCTCCATATACCTCACAAAACACTTCATAAGGATTCTTATAGTTTCTCTTTTGCTCCCCCTCACTTCTTTTGGCACCACCCTCCGACATTTGACCAGCTACATACAGATTTTTGTTCGTCTTTGTCTCTTACTTACACCAAGATATCAATGCTGCGTAGTAAGGTGATCATCTTCAAGTTTTTTTTTTAATTAAATATATTAACATTTTATATTTTTGTTCACCTCCCAAATTTATATATTAATATAAATATATATATATATATATATATATATATATATATATGTATGTATATATATATATATATATATTTGATAATGATAATTATTATTTTATATAAACTGTCCCATTTAATAGGGATCTTCTATATATCTCCTAACTTAGTTTTTTTTTCTTTTAAATTTGATGCAAATGGGAAATTCCGGTTTAGGTAAAGAAAAAACAAATGACTGTGTAAAATTACAGTATTTGTTTTCATAAAATATAAATAATAATCAGTTTTATCAGCATAATTGGATCTGTGGCGCAATGGTAGCGCGTCTGACTCCAGATCAGAAGGTTGCGTGTTCGATTCACGTCAGGTTCAATTTTTAAATATTTTGTCACTTATATACCATTTTCCGTTAATTACGTTAAAAAACTAAATAGCATACAACTAGATAGAGTTATTATTTAATCAATTACATGTTTTCACTTTTTTAAACATGAAATTAATTCAGTAATGTTTTATACGATTTAGAAATCTTTTATAACTATTTTAATTATTCATATCAATTTATCCTATTTATTTTTACAATCAGGATTTAGGATATACACTGCATATATAATTCTTTATTAGCTTTATACTTTATATATATATATATATATATATATATATATATATATATATATATATATATATATATATATATATATATGTTAAAACATTTATCAATTTTTATTAACTTTAAGCTTTGTTTCTTGTAAAATATGAATACTAAAGTTTATTTTCTTAAAATGTGTCCTTTGAAATTCTCTAAAATTTATTAGTACTAAACATGTTTTTTCAGCAGCATTTTTTCGTCTTTCTCATAGTACATAACGTGTTAAGTGTGATATTAAGCATTCATCGTTCATAAAAAACATAAAATCTCACGGTTTTAATTTTGTCTTGTGATAACTAGTATGTGTGAGAAGGGGGTGTAAACTTTATTTAGGGTTTGAACTTTGTATTGCTTCTCTACTTGGGAAAAAGTTTACATTTTTATGGTTTTCTTTATTATTTTTATGTTTTACATGTTGTTTAAGTACTTAATCAAAACTAGATAAAAGAGTCAATTAAATTACTATATAACAATATGTTAGTATGTGGTAGATGTGTCCAATACTTGTTATTTACAAGTCATTGAGTCTCGAATTGAATTGAGTTTAACTCTTAAAAAAGTTGTTTGCGTGGAGTATCTTTCAGTACATTGTTTAAAAAATTTTAATATTGTTATAATGTTGTGAGATCCTTTTAAAAGAATGAAGAATAGGTCTTTAGGAGTTTGACATGTACCATGAAATGCTCCAGTTATACATATGTAAGGCGAAGTACACTTATTGAACAATGTTTGTTCAAGTAAAAACTAGTCAGAAGAAAAACACTTATCCTTTAATATATGTGCTCAATACTTGCTATTATACAAGTCATCGAGTCATGAGCTGAATTGAGTTTATTTTATTTTTGGGGTTCTAAAGTAAAAGTAGATATATGGGTGAAAAATGTACTTGTAATTATATGTATTAGATAAATAATGAATTAGAAACACATAGTATAATTCAATATTCACTATTTTTTATAATAAAAAAACATGTATTTTATATTTTGGGTTAAACAACACTAGTTTATCCTTTGTTTATATACATTATGTGTTTGCGATTATAATGACAATATGTTAAGACATCAACTAATAACATTATAAGTATAAGAAGGACACAAAAATCTACGTAGAATATTTTACTGTATGTGTATTGAAAAACATAAGTTGTATATTATTTTATTTGTTAAACTTAATATATTTTTTAATTTTACACACATATATAGAGAGATGTGTGTATGTATGTTTTGAAGTTTTAAAGACTTGTTTTCTATAGTAATAACAATCCAAGGAGCACAAAAAGACAACATTTTCCATGTGTAACAACTTTATAATTTTTTACGAAAATTAAAATAAAAAGGAACATATCCTTAACTTAAGGAGGAAATAACTAAAAGTAAAATATTTGTAAGTGAGTCAACCCATCAATTCGTGATAGGTCGAGTCATATTGCAAGTAGAGCTGCCAAAAAGGGTTGGAACCTGTGAGCCAACCCAGCCCATCATGGGTTCGAGTCAGGTTGAGTTGAAATTTTTTTACAAATTTCATTATAGATTAATTTTTGACCTGACCCACCTAGAACCCGACTCACCCGGATTGAACCCTAGTGAGCTGGATTGCACACCAACCCAAAAATAAAGAGTCACAAAAGTGTTTTTTATTATATTGGCTTTGCATTTGGGTCGAGTTAGGTTGTTTTTTAATCAATACATTGATAATTTGTATTTTTGTGATTTTGGTTTGTATTTGGAGTTTAACATCCTTTTGGATTGCATTTGGATTCTATTGAAGTTTATTTAAATTTTAATCATAATTATAATTTAGTTTTTTTGAGACTGAAGAAAAAAATGTATTTTTTTTAATTAAAGTAGCTAGTGAGCCATCCCCTTTAACTAGAGATGGCAAATAAACTTGTCCCCATGGGTATTGCCCGAACCCGTTCCCGTTTTGACGGGGAATCTCCGCATTGACTGGGTATGGGTATGGGTATGGGTATGGGGAATCCCCGACTTTTTTAATTGGGTATGGGGATGGTTATGGGGATGTACATATCCCCGCCATAATACCCGTCCCCGCCATATCTTCATCATCATTTAAATTATTAAAATATTCACAATTAATTAAGTAA
>Ga0214544_1005903_pt1 | contig 23182 bp, 25 predicted proteins | sample CNSS3metaG_FD_160074 | JGI IMG/M metagenome (GOLD analysis project Ga0214544, IMG submission 160074) | Root nodule microbial communities from cowpea collected in UCLA plant growth center, Los Angeles, California, USA - CNSS3 | ecosystem: Host-associated > Plants > Roots > Nodule | place: USA...
AGCGGCTCGAGGCCCGGCCTATCGCGACGCTCTCGGTGGAAGCGCAGGAGCGCCACGAGAAACGCGAGAAGGTCTATCGCGACGAATAAGGTCCGAGCCGCAGAGATGCGGCTCTTTGTTTTTGGATATGCCGCCACCCAAAGAACGGGTCGATCGCGGTTTAAGAACGAGTCGGTTGGTGCGAAGGCACGTCTGCAACCGATAGTCAGCGCACGCCTAGAAAAACGTTCTCGATGGCGCTCGGTTCTGCGCGTGTTGAAGAAGGTTTTGCTAAGAATGAATTAAGCGGTGGAGCAAGGCCTGTGGCAGCGGCATCAAGGACGCAGGGCGTCGATCCTTCAGTACCAGTTGCCTTGGAGCTCGACCCCTCTCACTTCCTTGATCAATGGGACCATGCCTTCGGTCGGCACTCGCCCGTCTGTGAGGTGGTCCAATAGCTCATGGACTTGGAGAACACGCGGCATTCCCGCTTCATCGTATAGCGGCTCGTCGACCAGCCACGCGAATTCGACGAATGGCGACACAACTCGCCATTCGATCGATTTGGCCCAAGACACGTCAAAGTTTGTGCCCTTTGGCTCCTTAGCGACCCGGTCCGCAAGCGACAGCGCCTGGTCGACCTTCTCCAGGATGAACTTCTTTCTTTTCTCGAAGACGCTCGGTTTTCCGACTTCGAAGTCGAGCGGCATTTCGTAGGAGAAGCATTCGATCAAGATAAGCCGGTCGTCCAACCGGACCGCGGCGTCGACTTCGCGCGGATTGCCGCTTGCCCACTTGAGGTTGCCTTCGAGGCAGAGATCAAGTCCTCGAGCCCGGATCGCGCTGCGTACGGAGCTCTCAAAGCTTTCGCCGCCGCCCGCCGCCTTGCGCACGCCCACAAAGATCGTCTGCAGGGCAGGTATGATCGCCGCCAGATCGACCATAACCTTGCCCATCGACGGGATAAGTATTGGGCGCTTGCCGCCGCTCCAGAGACCGATGTTCTTCTGAGCTCCTTCGCTCAAGGATATAAACTCGACGGCTTTACGCACCTCCTCGAGAGGAAATGCCCTTTCGTGCCCGAGTTGCTTTGCGAACCAAACCGCTTCACTCGCGAGTTCGTCGAGGTCGAAGCTGACCATCGTATAGCCGCGAAACATGAGATTCGTGAAGTTGTTCATCGTCCGATCGCGACGTTGCGCCCAAGTTGACTGGTGCATCGTGATCCCGATGTAGGTCCCAAAGAACGCGGCAGCCCAGACCGCGAACAGCACCGCGTCGAAATCGATCCCATGTTTCAGCCTGAAGGGCTCGGCCATAAATGCGTTTTCCTTTCGGAACTGCGCCAAGGAGAACGTGCCGATCTCGAAGTTCGTGGCGCCATACCCGCGTCCGATGCGTCCCGTGATGCTGTTCCAGGCGGGATACTCTTCCGTCTTCGGGTTTGGCTTTAACTGGGCGAACTTGATCGTGTCGCCACGCTCGGCTTCGCTCTCGCCGGCATTTTCTTCGTCGAGCCACGTGCCAAGCCGCGTGTGAAAGCCAAAGTTTTCGGCGTTCCTCGCGTCGTGAAGCTCGAAAGTGAGAGGATTGAGGCTGCTATCTTTGTAACGATGCGAACCCAGCGCAGGGTCCCACTTGATCATCGATCCCTTGCCGATGCATCGCATCGCGGCCGATGCCCGCCAGTATTCGTAGCAAAGTCCCTCGATGGCGAACACGTCTATCAAGTCGGACCGGCGGAAGTCGGTCATCACGATCTGGTCTGTTGCGCGCAACGCCTGGTAGGCCTTCTTGGCCTTCAATTTTCCTCCATAGGCTTCGGCCATGGCTTCATACCAGGCGCCGTCGAGTAGGGTCTGTAATCGCGTCCGGCGGACAGGACCAAGGTCATCGGTTTTGTTAAGCGCACCGTGTTTCGCGTATGCGAGCTCGGCGATGCCGCGCACCAACATCACGGTGGCATCGTCGTTGTTGAACCCGTGCGCCTCCGCGAGCATGGGGCGCAGACGCCGATGGAGATGAAACCAAAATCCAGGAGAGTGACCTCGAACGAGCGCTGCGATCTCCGCCTCGACTTTGTCTAGATAAGCGCGGAAGGCGAGCCAAGCGGGGTCACCTGCGGCTTCGCCCAACGCGATGAGTTGAGGTGCTAACTCGCGTTCTCGCAGTTCGCGGGGAACGTCGACGAGCCGCCGACGAATTTCCGTGTGATGTTTGAACATCAGGTACGGAAACGTCTGCGAGTAATAGAACTGCGTTACGACAAGCGGATCCTCTCTGCCCGCCTTTGCTTGAATGTTCATTCACGTTAACTCGTAGTCGCCGGTCGCTAGATGCGACGTGACGATGTAAAGTTTCACTCAGTAGCAGGAGTTTACGTCGATAAATGTAGCAATTTTAGTCGAGGGCGTCGACACGATATTTGTGGCGACTTTCGCAATGGAAAGAACTCGAGCGCGTGCGCGCCCGAGACGACGCGCGCCAATGTGCTGAATTACAGACTGCTCGCACGTCGCGCAGGCAACCTGATAAAGAATGGATAATGCTTCGACGGTACGGCTTCCTGATGCCAACTCGGCGAAGCAGTGTCGAGACATGCGGATTAGATTAAATGTAGCAGTGCGCGAGTCCTTGAAGGGACGCCCAGGCCCGGCTTTCTACGAAGGATGAAAGGTGCCGCCGAAAAACGATGGGCACCGGGCGGAGCCGTCGCGATCTACATCTGTCTGAAGATGATGCAGTCGTGGACCAGCAGCCGAAGAGACTGACCACAAGGATCCGCGGTCGGGCTTGAGCCCGGTTTAGGGATCCTACTGAACATGGATTCATAAGCTGGGTGGAAGAGACTATGGAGCACGGCTCGAAGGTAGCGAGGAGAAGCGCAAGGTCGCCTGCCGCGGGTGCGGATACCGGCTGGATGATGCTTGCGGCGGAGAGAGTGGGACTCTCTTCCCCTTCGCCGCGATTGCGCGAAAACCCGCGGAAAACAAGGATTCCCAAAAAAGCCCGATCGGATTTGCGACCACCGCCGTGTACCACCCCTTCGGCTATTCGGGGGCGTCAATCTCGGCCGATTTCGGGGCGACCGGAGACGTCTCGAACGCGGCCGGATCGGCGCAGGGCAGGGAGGCGATCCCGCCCGCCAACAGCGTTTCTTAAGCTTCGCAGTCCATATTTCCTGTGACCGCAGGATCAATCGATCACGGGATCACAGGGTCAGGGGATCACAGGACGGCCCAGGAGGCCTCGGACGAGGAAGCGAATCGGATGCCGAAAGGGAAGAACACCATCAGAGATCTGGTTGGAGACGCGCCGGCGCTTGCGCCCGGTCTCGCGTCCGAACGGGGTAGCTTTGAGGGTGAGGTGCCGGCGCCCGGCGCCGCCTGAGCCGAGCGGCAATCGCTCCGGCAGATGTCGACCGATCCTGGCGGGGTCGCGGCGCCGGCCTCGCCGCCGCGTGGCACGCTGAAGGAGCGAGCGGTCCAGATGTCGCTTTAGCTGGAGCCGGCGACCTACGATGCTCTGCGAAACATCGCGCATCAAGAAAGGACCAAGATGCACCCTCTCCTAGTGCAGGCGGTCGAGCAGTTTCTGAAGAAGCGCGTTACGCCGGAATGACGCGGACCTCCGCGTGGCATCTTCGCGTGAAGCGCCCAGCCCTCGCTGATCGCCGGAGGTCGCCGCTGCGGCGCAAGCCCGGTCGGCGGAAACGAGCCCTGGAGGTGCGCGAAGTCCTTTAGTCGCCCCCGCGATTCGGATTTGGAGATCTCTGCGCCAGCGCCCATTCCCGCCGATGCAGCCTGCCTCGTCCGCCAACATCTGGACCGGAATGTTGCCGAAGGGGCTCCAAGCGCGGCATGATCCTCCGGCCCTGCGCCGCGTAGCGATGCGCCTGGGCCGCAGCAGGACCACGCGGCCCTTACTCCCCGGGACGGGGGCCGCAGCGGCGCGCCAGAGACCGGCCTCGCTTCTGCAGCTCACCGCCCGCCGCTCTAGGTCTCTTCAAGGTTGGAGAGCGCAAAGGCGACGAGGAGGCCGACGACAACGAGCAAGCCGGCCAGCTTCTGTTGGCCTTCGACCGCTTCGGGCACCATGGTGTTCACCACCATCGTCAGGAGAGCGCCCGCAGCGACGGCACTCACGGCAGCAACGACCTGAGGGGAAGCTCCGCCAAGGAAAGCCGCTCCCGCGGAAGCAGCAAGCCCGGAGAGGACGACGATCGTTGCCCAAAGGCCAAAGATATAGAGCCGGGAGCGGCCCGCGGTTCGCATGCCGAGCGCACTCGACAGTCCTTCCGGGAAATTGGACAGGAAGATAGCTGCCAGCATAGCGATGCTGATGCCTTTCCCGCTCAACAGCCCGAGCCCCAGAACGACGCTTTCCGGAACCCCGTCGAGGAGCGACCCGATTGCGATCGCCAACCCTCCGCCTTGGCCGACGTCCGCCTGCTGGTCTCCCGACCGCTTACGTGAATGCGCGCCTGCTCGAGAGACCGCCCAATCGGCGAGAGCATAGGCCGCGGAGCCAGCGACGGCGCCGGCGGCGATCGGCCAGATCCCGCCTTCCTGATATCCGTCCTCCAAGAGATCGTAGGCCACGGCCGAGATCAGCACGCCGCAACCGAACGACATGATCCCCGCGGTAACGTACCGAGGCATTCTGAGGACGAATGCGACGGCTGCTCCCAGGAGCAGCGATGAGGCACCAAGCAGCCCCCAAAGGCCGGCGGTCAACCAGATCGGCATCGGAGCACCAGCTATGTTTCGCGACCTAGGGGCGGCGAGACCTGCCTTGCGCTCTTCTCCCGCGTCTTACTTGCCTTCTTCACCGCCGAGCGGCGCTTCAGAACCGATGTCAGAGCGCTCGCCATCTTGCGCGCGATCTTACCTGCAGCCATTGCCCGTGCGCCATTTGCCAAAGTTCGATCCTCCAATTGCTGCGTAAGCGATGCGACCAGCGGTTCTCGTTGCGATCATGACCCTGAGGCTTTGCCTAGCCTCCGCTTGCGAAGCCGGGGAATAGGGTCATGCCGCCGTCGATGAACAGGGTGGCGCCGGTGACGTAGTCGGCGGCGTCGGAGACGAGCCAGGCGACCGCCTGCGCGATGTCGTCCGGCTCTCCGATGCGCTTGTAGGGTACCAGCGTCATCAGGCTTTCGTACGCTTCCCTCGTCTCCCACGCGCGCTGATTGATGGGCGTCCGGATGGCGCCGGGTGCGATGCCGTTGACGCGGATGCCGATGGGGGCGACTTCCTGCGCGATGCTTCGCATCATCTGCATCACGCCGCCTTTCGATGCCGCGTAGTTCGCGTGGCCCGCCCACGGAATCTCCTGATGGACCGAACTCATGCAGACGAGCTTGCCGGCCGCGGCCGAGATGTCACCGACGATGCCCCGTCTTTTGAATTCGCGGACTGCCTCCCGGGCACATAGGAACTGGCCGGTGAGATTGACGCCGATCACCTTGTTCCACTGATCGATCGTCATTTCGTGGAACGGCGCGTCGCGCTGCAGTCCGGCGTTGTTCACCACGATGTGCAGCGTGCCGAAATGATCGATGGCACGGGCGAACATCGACCGGACGTCATCCTCGTTGCTGACGTCCGCCTTGATTGCGATCGCTTTTCTGCCCCGCGCCTCGATTTCGTGAACGACTTCTTCGGCCGAGACGGGATCCACGACGTAGTTGATGACGACGTCGGCGCCGGCCGCGGCCAGCCCCAGCGCGACCGCGCGGCCGATACCTGAGTTGGCGCCGGTCACCAGCGCAGGCTGCCCTTCCAGGGTCACGGGAAAGCGGGCCTGCGGTCGCAAGCGCTCGCCCGGGCTTGCCGGAGCGGCCGGGTCGGTCGAATTCGCTGTCATGGCGGACCTCCTAGTTGGAGCGCGCGGCTTCATCTCCCTTGCTGGGGAGGGCTCTCTTGCTACCGCGGTGCTCCGACGGTTTTTCGCGGTGGGTGAGGTTGTGGGCGGTATTGACGAGTGCGATGTGAGAAAAGGCCTGCGGGAAGTTTCCGACCAGGCGGCGGCGCGAAATGTCGTATTCTTCCGATAGCAGGCCGACGTCGTTGCGGAGCGAGAGAAGACGCTCGAACAGTTCCTTAGCCTCGGCGTCGCGGCCGATCAGATGGTAGGCGTCGGCCAGCCAGAAGCTGCAGGCCAGGAACATGCCTTCCCCCGGTGGCAGACCATCCTTCGTCGCACCCGTGTCGTAGCGGCGGACGAAGCCGTCTTGGAGCAATTCCCGTTCGATCGCCTGGATTGTCGAGATCACGCGAGGATCCTCGGGTGGCAGAAATCCCACGGCCGGGATCAGCAGCAAGCTCGCGTCGAGTTGAGGCTCGCCGTAGACCTGTACGAAGGTTTTGCGCTCCGCGTCGTAGCCGCGACGGCACACCTCGTCATGGATCGCGGCACGCTGCGCTTCCCACTCCTCCACGGGACCCTTCATGCCGAATTCGCCAGCCGACTTGATGGCCCGATCGTAGGCGACCCATGCCATGATCTTGGAATACGTGAAGTGCTTCGCACCGCCTCGCACCTCCCAGATGCCCTCGTCCGGCCGGCTCCAAATGGTCTTGAGATGGTCGAGCAGCGCGCATTGCACCGCCCAGGCGCGCTTGTTCTCGCGCAGGCCGCCGCGACGCGCTTGATACAGGGCGTCCATGAGTTCGCCGTAGACATCGAGTTGAAGCTGTGTGTGGGCCGCGTTTCCGATCCGAACGGGCTTCGAGTTCTCATATCCGGAGAGCCACGGCACTTCCCACTCGGTCAGCCTGCGTTCGCCCGTCACCGCGTACATGATCTGGAGCTGCTGCGGACTCCCCGCGACGGCGCGGACGAGCCAATCCCGCCAGGCGCGGGCCTCGTCGTAGAAGCCAGCGCCCATCAGGGCGAGAAGCGTCAACGTGGCGTCACGTACCCAGCAGAAGCGGTAGTCCCAATTTCTGGGGCCTCCGATTTGCTCCGGAAGCGAGGTCGTGGCGGCGGCGACGATGCCGCCGCTGGGCCCGAACGTCAGCGCTTTGAGAGTAATCAGGGATCGCTGGACCGCTTCCGAATAAGGCCCAGCAGTGTTGCAGTGGGACGACCAATCGCGCCAGAACTCCTCGGTCTGTTTCAGAAGGGCAGCGGGGTCTTCGGAAGCGGCGGGATCCTGGTAGGATATCTGATGGGAGAGGACGAAAGCCGCGGTCTCGCCTCGCGCGACTGAGAACGAGCCCACTGTCTTCATGGCCTCGCCGCGCATCGCGACTTCGGTCCTGAGCATCAGCATGGAGGCGCCCGCGACCATACTGATGGCACCATCCTCGAGGCGGCTGACCCAAGGCACGCTGGCTCCGTAGTCGAAGCGCGCGACCAGTTCGCTGCGCATTTCGACCTCGCCCTCCAAGCCTTCGACGATCCTGACGACCTTCGACAGATCAGTCTTGGGCGGCATGAAATCGATGAGACGGACGCGGCCCTGGTCGGTCGCAAAGGTCGTCTCAAGGATCAAGGTGCCCGGTCGATAGCGTCGCTCGCTGCTCGAACGAGCCTCGGGGCAAACCTTCCAGTATCCATTGTGCTCATCGCCAAGCAGCTTCGCGAAGCAGCTATCCGCATCGAAACGCGGAAGGCAGAGCCAATCGATCGACCCGTCCCGCCCGACGAGGGCCGCGGTCTCGCAGTCGCCGATCAGGGCGTAGTCTTCGATTCGAGCCATCCTGGACATCCAACCGGAACGTTTACTGTCGGGTTCCGCCGATCGAGGCGCCTACGCTCATACTTTCGGCTGGGCCCTGGCCCATACGCCAGTCACTCCGGGCAGGAAGGCTCCGAGCCAACTAACAACCTCGGCAGATGCTCTTGATCTTCCTTTTCCCAAGCTACGTCAGCCCCATCGCGGCCCCACATCAAGAGCTGGTGGCTACCGTGTCTCGTCGGCCTTTGCGCTGCGGCATTTTTTGACGACAGCGCCCAGCAAGCCCGCAGCGCGTTGAGCGCGATCTCCGGAAGGAGAATTAACATGCTTGAATCCCCCGGCTGGAAAAACCGAGCTAGGATGAAGCTTTCCCGCACGGGGGCATTTCATGTTGGACACGGCAACCACCGCGCTTTTGCGCGCGGTCCTAGACGAAGTCTGTGAAAGCGTTTCGCAGAGCGAGATCGGGGCACGTACCCACGTCGCATCGAAGATTCTGGAAGCAGCGACGAAAGGGGAGATCTCTCCCGAGGGTCTCAGGAAGGTCGGTCGCGATGCCCTCTCGCACGCGCCGACGATGTGGCGCTGATCGCGGGGCCGGTGTGAACTTCCAGGTCACCGTGCTGAAGATCCTGGCGGCCTATCCGGGCGGCTTCGCCGCCATGGAGGACCTCAAGAGGGATATGGTTATCCTGGCGACTAGTGGCCGCGACTGGGCTGACCGGACCAGGCGGCTCGCGGCCAGGGCGCCGGGCCTCGACATCTGGTCACAAGGACTGGTCGAGCGCCTAAGCGGGGGATGGAAGATCACAGCCAAAGGACGGGCAGTGCTCGATCTCATGGAGTCTCGCCCAGCGACGTCGGAGGCTCTCCAGGTGCCCGCAGTTGAAAATTCCATTGCGGCGTCCACATCGCCCGTTCCACCGTTGCGCCAGCCAGCCGATCGTGCCAAGCGGCGGCGGGAGCGCCGGGAGCGTCGCCATGAGGCCCGTGAACGAGCAAGGGCGAACGCCTCCTGAAGGAGATTGAAGGAAAAAAGCCGCCAGCGGAGCTGGGCGGCTTGACAGTCCCGGACCGTCGGTTGCCTCTCAAGCCCCAAGCGTACCGCCGTTACCGTGTTTGCGGCCATGCCGCTCCGAACTATCGAATGCGCTTCGATTCGGCTATGGGCCCCCGCTTTATGCACGGCGCATTTTACAGAGCCGGCAAGGGGCGGGATGAGGATGGAAGCCGACCCGGGGCTACCAGCCGCGGACCGTTCCCTTCGTCCCAGACCGCGCCCAGCACTCCGATTCGAAGGCGAGGGCTCGTTTCCGCCGACGAGAGCGTCTCGTTAAGGCCGGCTTGCAACCATCGCGGAGACCGCCGTCTAAGAACCGATCGCGGGACTAGGGCGTGTACTCATGAATCGAGCATCGTCCAGCACGGCGAGGTCGGCAGTGTTTTCAAAAGCAGACATCGACGATGCCCAAGGGAACGTCCGCTATGGGCCCAAAAGCTGCCCTTGGCGGGCTGCTTCAACTTGGTCGGCTCATCTCCCGGAAGCAGACATTTCGGCCCTTCGAGCGCAGGTCAGCAACGGGCCATGAACGGACATAAACCGACCATCGGTTGGTTGATCACTTCGGTTCACGCCATCAGTCTCCATGACCAACAGACGGCGATCGCTAATTGGACGGCGAAAGCGGCGAAGCGGAGGCTCACCGCCATTGGACTGGTGGAACCCAGATGGATGATTGACTGCACGATTCTTGCCCCGAGCAGCCAAAAAGCCAATGCGTCTGTAATTCCTGTTCGCGATGTCATAATCGCAATCGCCAAGAGACCTCCGAAAATCGGGAGACCTTCGACGCAATTGGCGTGAGCGCGGGCAAGGCGTTGCATGAATGGTGACAGGCCGGAATTGTCGGGAGTGAATCCGTTGGCCGGGACCCTTCTTGTAACGACGAGATAGGTTCTGATGCCTTCCATCAGTACCAACAGGAACAGCGCCCAAGATACAAAGCCTGTCAGGGCGAACGCGGTGTTTGACATATCACCTCTCGAAGCATCGACGCTTCCTTGTTTATGGGAACACGGACTTGGGCAGCAGACGCAAGCTGCATCCACCTGAAACTTGCCGCACGGTTGAAACGGTCGGCAATGGGTCTTGGTCGTGTAAAAACGGCCTTACAAGGCCGTCGGTCTGAAGGCCAAAACTGAGCAGACGGTCGGCTCTGCCGCCATGAGCGGACCTCCGTCAGGCGCGGCGCGACTTCGCCGATGGGCCAATAGGCAACATTCACCTGCCTTCAGGGCAGCGAATTGCCTACTTCATTTTCTACTCGTCTTCTGCTTTTGGCCATGGTTTGTAGGGGCCGCCTCCAAGAAAGACCGTTGGGGCCGGCCTTCGCAGCAGGGCTTCGGAGTGAGCCAACACCTCACGAGACAAAGCGACCATCCGCGCGTCGATCCCCGTATGCGGAAAGCGGCTCTCAGCAAAGCGCTTGTCGTTCGATGATTTCGACATCGGCTCCTCCTGATACAGCAGGCGGGAGCTCGATTGTCTCTCAGCCACCAGCGCCTACGGGCAGGGCCTCAGCCGGTGATAGAGGACGACTACCACGGATTGATCTCATTTCACAGCAATTAGGGTTGTTCGTTTTCGCGCATCGCCTTGCTCTCGACCCTCGCCTGAGCACTTTCGAGAACTGAGCGTCGGAGTTGCACTCGCTCAAATCTCTGCTCTTCGAACAGAAGGCGCCGCTGGTGCTGAAGCGCTTGGCTGTCTGCGATAGCCAGAGCAGCGCGTTTTAGGAGCTCGTCCATGGTGCTGATTATCAGTCTGTTCGATCGCACTTCAAATAACTTGAGTTAGGCCGCCTCCACTCGCTCGCCGAGCGACCGGAAATTCCGCAGTGGGTCGAGCGGACAGACCGACCGCCACCGCCGCGGATCCGCTGAGGGCCACTGGAGATCTGACCCGAGCGCCGTTAGCCTTCGAACGTTGCACGCTCTCAACGAGGGCCCGCGCAGCCGAGGTTACCGTTGGATGCAGACGAGCTGCCCTCGCACTGGAATGCCTGCTTTTCTGCGCGCAACGCCTCGATGGCGGCTTCGATCATGGCGCGACTAAAAGATTCCAGGCCAGGAGAGATGAGGATGCGGAGCTTTTCAATCCGTGCATCGATCTGGTCGCACTTGTCGCACATGGCCCCTCGCCAGGTTAGGGCGGGAGCAATCGCGCTCGCATCACCGGTAGATGCCACGGGTCGTACGGCGATACGATCCGCCTAACAGTCCAGCACCGTCAAAGCGCCATCATAAGTTAAGTTCGGACCATTTTTGGTGGCGAGGTTAAAACCGGTTGTGGCTGCCAGCCTTGTGTCGGTCTGATCCGAGGTAAGGGGACATACAACGTCGGCTTGGGGTCAAAGGCCGACGTTTCCAACAACTTTGGGGCATGTCCGCTCTACTCCGGAAACCGGACGTCGCGCGCTTAAGAGTACGCGCCCTAGGCAGGGGCCTTCAGAGAATCGAGACGCTTGCGCAGAAACGCCAGAACCACGATCTCGTCGGAAGTGAGCTTGGCGTACTGGCGCTTGAACTTCTGCGCGATCTTGGCTTCGATCATCTTGACGAAATCACCGGACATGTAGGCGTTCAGGACTTCCGGGTGCACGTAGCACTTGCGGCAGATTGCGGGCGTGTTGCCGAGATGCTTCGAGACGCTCTCGATCGCGGCAACGACGTTGCGCTTCGCCTCGGCCTGGCTGTCGTACTTCTTGAACTCGGTCAGCGCCAACGCCGCCAGAACCGTCCCCGCCCAAGTCCGGAAATCCTTTGCGCTGAAGTCCTCGCCTGTGATGTCCTTGATGTAGGCATTGACGTCGCCGGAATCGACGGTGCGAGGCTGTCCGTCGTCGTCCAGGTACTTGAAGAGCTCGTGTCCCGGGATCTCCGCGCAGCGCTTCACGATGGCGGCAATCCGCTTGTCCTCGACCCGAAGTTTCCATTGTTTGCCCGACTTGCCCGTGAAGTCGAACCGAAGGACGCCGCGGCCCACCGCAACGTGCTTTCGTCGCATCGTGGTGAGCCCGTAGGATTTGTTTTTCTCGGCATACTCGGGGTTGCCGACCCGGATCAAAGTCTTCTCCAGAAGACTGACGATCGTGGCAAGAACCTTCTCGCGAGGTAGTCCTTCCAGCTTCATGTCGGCCGCGACACGGTCGCGTAGCGCGGGCAGCGCGGCAGCGAACTGGACGATGTGTTCGTACTTGTTCTGGTCGCGCAGCTCGCGCCATTTCGCGTGGTAGCGGTACTGCTTGCGGCCCCGCGCATCGAGCCCGGTCGCCTGGATGTGGCCATTCGCCGAGGGGCAGATCCAGACAGATTCATAGGCCGGCGGGATACCGATGGACTTGATGCGCCGGATGACGGCGGCATCGGTGATGCGCTTGCCGTCCTTGTCGTAGTAGCTAAAGGTAGTCCCCGTCCGCTTGCGGGTGTAACCGGGCGCGGAGTCGCTGACATAGCGAAGGCCTTCTTCCGCAATGGTGGCTGCGACCTCTGCGGTGCGGTCCAGAACCTGTTCTTCGTTGCGAGTCTCTCGGAGCATGGGCCTGTCCCTCGGAAGCACCCAGGGATCGAGGCTCCACTCCTTTCTAAAGGAATGAAGACCGGGGTTGGTTCCGTTCGTGAGATCGGCGGGTCGTAGATGCAGATCAGTAGCCGCGCAGCGTACCGGCCCCACCTAGAGCCGGTGGTTCCTCTCGACGGGGCGCTACGCAGGGCGACGATGGCGGCAAGGCCCAACTTCAGACAATCGCCACAAAGTTTACGGACACGCCTTCCCAATTAGTCTGTGCGAAGGCCGCTATGTCCCAATATTCGCTCGATATGTTGCGTCAGCGCTATCTCGTCGAGAAACGACCACTCGAGGCCAGCGTCGAGCAGATCCTGCGGGCTGACGGGCGCGCGGGAGCACGTGCCATCCTGGCCTCGATCGATAAGCGGCGCTTCGAAAACAGGTCCGAAGGGCAGCGCCTCCGCAAGATGCTCCGCTTCGAGACCGCTCTCTGGGAAAGCGGCCATCATGCCGTGGCAGGCGTGGACGAGGCTGGAATGAGCCCTCTCGCCGGGCCAGTCTCGGCTGGCGCCGTGATCCTGAAACCTGGCACGCGGATAGTTGGAATCGACGACTCGAAGAAGCTCGACGCCGCGGCACGCGAGGAACTTGCGAAGGAGATCAAGGAAAAGGCAGAAAGTTGGTGTGTGGCGTTCGTCGAGGTCGAGGAGATCGACGCGATCAACATCTATTGGGCCGGCATCCAGGCCATGCAGCGTGCGGTTCGGGGGCTGGGATTGACGCCGCAGCACTTGCTCATCGATGCGAAGCGGTTGAAGGACATCGATATCCCTCAGCAGGCCATCATCAAGGGCGACGCCAAGTCCGCCAGCATCGCGGCCGCCTCCATTCTCGCGAAAGTCGAGCGCGACGCCGTCATGCGTACGCTCGACGCGCGTCACCCCGGCTACGGTTTCGCGGATCACAAGGGCTACCCGGTGCCGGCTCATTACGAGGCGCTCGCCAGGCTTGGTGCATGCGCAGCTCACCGGACGTCGTTCGGACCTGTACGCAAGGCTCTCGGGTTGCCGCCCCTGCCGCCATGGCCTTCCGCAGCCGAGCGGGCCGCCGGTTGACCGGGTCGGACGTCTCTTCTTGGCTGCGCCTATTTTCGCGACCAACTCTTTTCGCGAACGACGTCCTTGGCCTTTTTATCGGACCGCAGGCCAAGATAGACTGGCTGGCGCAGCTCTCCCTTGCTGGTCCACTCCGCGAACTTCACCTCTGCGACCAGTGAAGGACGCACCCAGGTCGTGACCTGCTCATCCTTTACCCTGGCGGGAAAGGGCGACTTGGGCGTCTTGAGCTTCAGGAGCTTGCCGTGAAGCTCTCCGAGAACCTGGTGGCTGAAGCCGGTGCCGACGTGGCCAATGTACCGCCAGGCTTCGCCTTCGCGTACCGCCAGCACAAGGGCGCCGAAGAAGGGCCGGGTCCGCCTCGGTGCCGTGAACCCGGCGATGACGACCTCCTGCCGCTGCGCGGTCTTCACCTTCAGCCAATCGGCTGTCCGGCGTCCGGACGCATACGGGCTGTCGGCGCGCTTGGCCATGATACCTTCGAGATGTCTCCGCTCGGCTTCTGCGAAGAACTTTGTGCCACTGCCTTTGCGGTGCTTGCTGAAGGCGATGAGCTTGTGGCGCGGCAGGATGGCCTTGAGCCGCTGCTTGCGCTCAAGCAGCGGCAGCGTGCGTAGGTCCTCGCCGTCCGCGAACATGAGGTCGAACGCGCAGTACAGAAGCTTGGCCTCATGGCGCAGGGCGTTCTGGAGCAATTGGAAATGCGATGCGCCGTCCTTGCCGATCGCGACGAGCTCGCCATCGATCACGGCATCCGCCTTCACGCCCTCTAGCTCTTTCGCGACCTCGACATAGGAGTGGCTGATGATTTTCCCGTTGCGGCTGTAGAGCGCGACCCGACCACGCCGGATTTCGGCCACCATGCGAAAACCATCGAATTTGTCCTCGAAGACCCAGTCGGGATCGTCGAACGGCGCATCCGTCAGCGTGGCCAGCATGGGCTGCAGGCGAAGAGGCAAGGTCGATTTTCGGGCCATGGCAGGGCTCTCTACAGGGCCGGCAAAGGCCGAAACGAGGAGAATGGAAGGCGAACCCGCGCGCTGTCGCCGGCTACGACCGGTCCCCCGGCCCGGACCACGCCCAGCACTCCAGATTTGAACGCAGGGCCCGTTTCCGCCGACGAGAGCACCTGTCGCTTCAGGCCGGCCCGGAAGCGGTCGATGAGGACGCAGGGCGTCCGGAGGCCCGTCAGCTCGACGACCGCGGACGGGCCGAGCTCGATCAGGGTCCCGAGCGGCATCCGTTCCAGGTCCAATCCGGCGGTGGTGACGTTCTCGCCGAGGTCGCCTGCGCCAACCTCGAAGCCAGCTTCTAGGAGGGACGGGCAGAGTTCGGACGGGATCAAGTGGACTTGCCGGAGATTGGGCAGGCGGGGCCGGCGGCATGCCAAATAGCGGTGCCGGACGAAAGGGCCGGCGTGGGCGTCGCCTTCGACGCCGTGGCCTTGCACCAGGATTATGCGCTCCTGAGTTGGTTTGCTGAAGTGGTGCCCGCGATCGGCGGCGACCGCCACGACCCTGCCCGCGAGCGCCAGATCGTGCCCCTGCGACATCAGGCGGCGCGGGCGAGCGAGCGCCGCTTCTGACGCAGATAGCGCGTGATCTCCGGGAGCGTCATCGCGTTCAGGACCCGGTCGGAAGGGACACCGCCCTTGCGGGCCATCTGAACGCCCCAGTGCATGTGGTCGAGTTCGGGGATCGAGTGCGCGTCGGGATTGATGCTCAGCATACAACCGAAGTCGAGGGCCGCCTGGTGCCAACGCCAGTCCAGGTCGAGACGCCATGGGTGGGCATTGATCTCGACCACAACGTCGTGCTTGGCGCACGCCCGCAGCACCTTCTCGACGTCGATTTCGTAGCCCGGCCGCCGCTGGAGCTGTCGCCCTGTCATGTGGCCGATGATGGTGGTGTGAGGATCGGAGATGGCCCGAAGCAGGCGCTGCGTCTGCGCCTTGCGATCCAGCTTGAAGCGCCCATGAATGCTGGCGACCACGAAATCGAAGCGCTCCAGAACGTCATCGTCATAGTCCAGCGACCCGTCCGCCAAAATGTCGGACTCGATACCCTTGAGGATCCGGAAGTCCTTGCCGAAGCGCTTGTTCAGTCGATCGGCTTCCCGGTGCTGCTGCGCGATCTCCTCAACGGAGAGACCGCCGGCATAGTGGGCAGACTTGGAATGGTCCGCCACGCCAAAATACTCGAAGCCCCGCTGGCGCGTGGCCTTAGCCATGGTCTCCAGGGTCTCGGTGCCGTCCGAGGCATCGGTGTGGCAGTGAAGGATGCCGCGCAGGTCCTGGTCGGTGACGAGCTTCGGGAGCTTGCCTTTCAGAGCGGCCTCGATCTCGCCGCGCCCCTCCCGGAGCTCAGGGTCGATGAAGGGCAGACCGAGGACGCGGTAGATCTCGGCCTCCTCGCCGGCGACCAGCGTGCGGCCCTTGTGCAAGCCGTCGGAGCCTAACCGCAGTCCCTTCTCGGCGGCCAAGGCTTGAAGCTGCTCGATGTGGCCGGCGGAGCCGGTGGCAAAGAGAAGGGCGGCGCCGAAGTGCTTGCGGTCGGATACTCGGATTTGCAGCCCGTCGGCCGATGACGTCGATGTCTTATCCGGCTTGGCAGCCTCCGCAACGATCGCGAGATCGCCGACGAGTTCGCAGCCGCGGCGAAAATCGCCGGCGATCGTCACACGCTTGAGTTCGGGGCGGGACTTGCGGATCGAGTCCTTCGCATGGGCGAGCAGCGCGGCGGCGCGGTGCAGGTGGAGGCGGCCTTCACCGCTCTTCGCGATCGCCAGATTCTGCAGGATCTTGGTTTGCAAGGCGGCCCCGAGGCCTTTGGCCTTCTTGATGCGGTCGTCCTTCGCCGCGGCCTCCAATTCCGCGAGCGATGCGATGCCGAGATCCTTGTATAGGCGCAGCACCTTCTCCGGACGAAGGCCGGGCACAGCGAGCATCTCGAGCACGCCCGCGGGAATCTCCTTCCGCAGCTTTTCGAGGCTGGGGTGACTGCCCGTCTTGTGAAGCTTGGTGATGATGTCGGCTATCGCGTCGCCGACCCCCGGGATCTCCCTAAGCCGGTCTTCGTCGATGAGCACGTCCACAGGAACGGCTAGGGCCGCCAAGCTGTCGGCGGCCTTAGAGTAGGCTTTTGCCCGGTAGGGATTGCCGCCCCGCAAGACGGTGCGCTGCGCATATTCCCGCAGGAGACCTGCTACGGCGCGAGCGTCGAGGGAGGCCACTCAACGAACCTCCTGCTGTGCGCGATGAGGATTCGTTGCGAAGCGAGCTCGAGCGGCCGGATCATTCGGGCGACCATCCAGAGATCTTTCCAGCTTCTGCGCCGCGCGGAAGTCGTCCAGGCGGTGCGTGTTCGGGCCGTACGCCGCCTCCTTCTTGAGGAGGTTATAGATCCGGCCGGCCACAAGCTGCAGGTGCTTCATCCGGCCCTTCGGCATCGACCGCGCTTTACAAAGAGCTCGGACGGCGTATGCGCGGAAATAGTCGAACGCGTCTGACATGGTTGGTAAACGCCTTTTTCTGCCGATAGTTCAGCCGCGCTCTCTCAAAGGTCCTCCCGCAGCCCCTTGAAGAACGGATGCCGGACCTTCCCTTCCGCAGACTTCGCCCGGTACTCGACCTCAGCGAGCAGCTTCGGCTCGACCCAGATGGCCTTGTGGGCAATCCGTTTCGCGTAGGGCTGCGTCTTCCGGATCAAGGGCTTCAATCGCTTCTGGAGGGCGGCTGCGGAGACCTTGTCGAAGCCGTGGTCGACCTTGCCGGCGTAGATCAGGTCGTTACCCTTGCGGCGACCGAGGTAGATGCCATCCCACTTGCCCTCGTCGAGCGCGAAGCCGGCGATGGTCAGCGTTTCTCGCTGCGCGCAGGTCTTCTTGACCCAATTGTTGCCGCGGCCGCTGGCGTACACGCTATCGCGGACCTTGGAGACCACGCCTTCCAGTCCGATCTTGCAGGCGTGCGCGAAAATCTCGCGGCCTTCGATCTCGAAGCTCTCGCTGAATTGAATCGCGGTGCCGTCGATGATCTTCTTGAGCTCTGCCTTGCGCTGGAACAGAGGCAGCTTCCGAAGGTCGCGGCCGTTCAGGTACAGGAGATCGAAAGCGACCAGGACGATGCTGCTGGACCTGCCTTTCAGTTCGTTCTGAAGGACCGAGAAGTCCGTCGTGCCGTCCGCGGCGGGGACCACGACTTCGCCGTCCACGATCGCCGACCGCGCCTTGATGTGCCAGGCGTCGTCGGCGACCTTCTTGAAGCGGTTGGTCCAGTCGTGACCGCGCCGGGTGAAGACCTTCACGGCTTCGTTCGCCAGGTGGACCTGGACACGGTAGCCGTCGAACTTGATTTCGTGAATCCAACGCGCTCCGGACGGCACCTTCTCGATCGACGATGCCAAGGCCGGTTCTACGAAGCCGGGGAACGGCGCCTTCACGCCGACCGCCGCCGGTTTACGTCGCTGAAACGCCACGCACGAACTCCAACGCAACAACCTGCGGACTCAAAGCCCCGACGGCAGGATTCGTTTCCGGAACCGGCGAATCCTTACAGCGTTGCATCGCCATCAGTTCGCAAGAGGAGAAGCCGATGGCAGTAGCGAAGAAGACCGCGCGTGGTCGCAAGCAGGACCGGGCACGCGTCGCCAAGGGACAGGACTACGAAGTCCGCTACGAAGCGAAGAAGACCGGCCGCTCCGCATCGGCCGTGAAGAAGGCGGTCAAGAAGGTCGGCAACAGCCGCAAGCGGGTGGAGAAGCGACTCGCCCGCTGAACAGCGGGGAAGAACTAGGTGGGTGCTGCCTCGAGGCCGCGTCCCGCGGCGAGAGGTCCATGAAGTGTCCAGCTAGACGCCGGGATGGCGCGTCCATATGATCAAGATCATATGTGCCCGACCGCGAAAACTTGGACAGAGAGCGATCTGCCGGACGACCACGGTTTCTATACGTATGTCCTGCCGTTCTTTCCCCGCAGGGCTAGGCGCGACGTGCGCCTGCTCGAAGTGCCCAACGCCGCCACCCTCTTCACTTCGAACTCGAAGCCGGAAAGGATCTTCTACGTTCTTGCCGGAGAGGTCTGCCTTGTTCGCCGATCGCGATCCGGCGAGCGGACGGTGCTACATCGGAGCCGAAACGGATTTATTGCGGAAGCCAGTCTGTTCGATCTCAGCTACGACTGCGAGGCGATCACCGTCGAGCCATCGAAACTGGTGGCAATTCCGCGAAAGGAGTTCGTCGAGAGCCTTAAGGATGGAGACCACGCTTCCTTCCAATGGATCGCATATTTACTGCGGGAGCTCAGGACGTCGCGCGCCAAGGCAGAACGACTAAGCCTCAAAACGGCGCCTGAGCGGATCGTCCACTACATCGATTTTTACGGACACGGCGGCAACTACTACCTGAGCGGCACCAAGAAGAATTGGGCTTCCGAGCTCGGGCTGACGCACGAAGCGCTGTATCGCGCGTTGGCCCAGATGAAAAAGCTGGGCCGGCTTACGGTCGACGGGAAGTGGTTCGCTTTGCGGCGCGCGCGGAGGGCCGCGGTGACCCGTCATGTCAGGTCCGGCAGGAAAAGCGCGTGAATGCGGTCAGCCTCTGCACGGCGGGCTCGACGTCCTCGACGTAGATCTCGGACCGCAGGAAGGCGATCTCGTCGTCGTAGGCGGTCTCGTCGATGTCTCTGAACCAGGATTTCGGCCTGCCGTCGCTGCCGTCATTCCAGCGGTACCCACGCTTCTTCAACGTGTCCTTGAGCTCGAACGGCGACTGCTCCGCCCAGACCCGCAGCGTCGGCTTGCGGGCGGTCTCGAGCAGGAGCGCGAGCGCTGGCGCGCCCGTGGCCGGCAATTCGAACGCGAGAACTTCGAGCAGAGCGCGGCAATCGTCGACCGCCCGGTGGGCGTGATGGAAGTAGCCCGCGCCGTTCAGCAGATAGCCGAGTTGCGCGCCAGCGAATCCGTGCGCGCGCCAATCGACCTCGGTCGCGCTGCAGCCCCAAGCCATACGCTCGAAGACAGGCCAGCGCCGTTCGGCGAACTTGCGGTCGAAATTCGAGTTGTGCGCGATCGTGATCACGCTGTGCTCGACGAAGGCCGCGACCGCCGCATCGTCGATTCTGTGACCGGCCACCATTTCGTCGGTAATCCCGGTTAGGGCCGTCACCTCGGGCGGGATCGGGCCGGAGGGTTCGTCGAACGCGGAGAACGTGTCGCGGACGCCGGCGATCCGACCGTCGGCCAGGTAGTCAAACTTGATCATCCCGAGCTCGACGATCTCGTCCGTGCGCTGGTCGAGGCCGGTGGTCTCGGTGTCGATCAGGATGCCGGTCCTGACTTCCCGCCCAGCGGTCGGCGTGTACGGCGGTCGGGCAACCAGGCGCCGTAGGACCCGGTAGTCGGGTGACCGGCTCAAGGCCTCGGCCATCGCTGCCAGGTCGGTCGACTCGTGAAGCATCGGTGCTCGGGATTTCTTCTGTCCGAGGACCGGTGTGGCACAATCCAAGCCTGGGAGGTACCGGAAATCGAAGCGATTCACGGCGTTTTCGGCCCGCGCCGGGCCGATCCGGCGCGGATGGGGCCGCCACGGGCACGATGATGCGGTGAAGGACTCGGGGCCAGCGGCGTTTCATCGATTGGCGACTCGGATAGCATGCAGACATCGACGCGAGATGGGGCGCCAGATGGCTGTCGATCCGAAACCAATCAGGCGCGTGAAGCGAAAGCGGCGACGCAAGCCGCGCGAGGAGATCGTCGACTATGTCGTCGAGATCGACGGCTGGGATTGGGGCTACTCGTTCTCGCTCAACATGGAGCGACAGCCGATCGATCCCTATCACGAATTCCGCCACCTACAGGTCAGGGGCCGGCTGCTGATGCCGGCGGGCCTGAAGACCGACAGGGTGGAGATCTCGCTGTTGCCGTCGCCCGAGCTGGTGAAAGAGGAGCGCAAGGAGCTGACGCCGATCGCGCTCGGCTCGCTCAGCCTCGGTCCGGACGGCGTGCTGGGGAACATCGGCATTCCTTGGGACGCCCTTATGCCGATCCTGCAGATGCTAATCGCCGGCCGCTTCAAGTTCGTCCTGATGCGCGGCACGCGGTTTCGGCACCGGAGCGCGAAGCTGAACAGCCTGCGGCTTGAGACGAAGTTGACCGAGGATGATCCGTTGCCCGAAGAAGGGACGGGCAGCGACCCTGCTGCGGGGCTTCAGGCTTCGCCTGGTCCGGAAAAGATCGATGCCGGCGGCGTCGTGCGTGGTGTTGGCAAGGGACGCTCGGCCGCAGCGGGGCGGGAGGTCTGACCGCCCTTTGCATCGTATCGTTTGGCGAGCTCGAGCAGGCGCCGTCTGGTGAACGGGTCGGCCTTCTCGGCGATGTTTCGGACCCGATGGGCGAGACCCCGATAGAATTCCTGCTCCATGACGCCACCCCCAGCCCGCTGAACGCGTGCAGTTGAATATTCCGGCCTCTGCAAGTCAAGTTGAGGGCCATTGCCGTACCGCCCCTTCGATGGCGTTCTCGTCAGACGGGCGCCGCCTTCCGGAGGGCGTCGCGCTCGCGGCATAGGTCGTCGAGCTTCGCCCGCATGCGCGTCAGCAGCAGCTCGGCCGAGGCGGTCGGGACGCTTGCGCGCTGCAGCATCCGGATCTCGCGCTCGTGCGCGCGAAGCTGACCGCGCAAGCGCTCGATCTCGCTGCGGACCCAGTCGAGCTTTCGACGGGACGCGGTACTTGGCTCCGGCATCGGCTACTCGGGGTCCCGATCTATTCTGACGATCTCGATCGCGACTTCATTCGATTCCGTTGCGGATGCTTCGTGCGGTCCGTTCCACCACTCGGGGTTGGCGTCCAGCTTGATCGGCCGCTCTCGCAGACCTGAAACATCGGCGTAGCCGTTCTCGTAGCCGCGCAACACGACCCGGCGCTGCGGTGGCTGAGCGCGCAGCAGCTCGATCAGACCGGCGACGTTCATGCGGCCCTCACAACGCGCTCAGGTCGTCCGGCACGTTGCCGAACTTTCGGATCAGCCTGGCGTCGCTGAAGTCGCCGCTGGACGGATCGCCGGTCCGCGAGAAGGCGATGGCGCCGGCATGGCCGGGCTTCCTGGACAGCGCCTCGGCCCGCATCACCGCGGCGTTGGCGCTGAGACACTCGGTCGCCTCGCCGGCGGCGACGCCGTCGTCGGAGAAAACGAACGGTAGAGCGACGAAGTAGGTCACGTCAGTCATCCGGGTCATTCCTCTGTTCGCGCGTCCTTGGAAGCCGTCCCCGGGCGTAGCCCGTCGAAACCTTCGTCCGCAGCTCGTCGAGCTGGGTCTCGAGAAAGTCGTTGGCCACGATGAGCGCCTTCACCGCCTCTCGGGCATCGCCGCCGCAGGCCGCGATTGCCTGGTCGGCGGCGGCGTCCAGATCGACGGTGGTAGGCGCGGCAAGTTCGGGTGCAGCGGGCATTTCATATGTTCTCTTTTTGTTCCAAAAGAGTCAAGCGACCGTGCTCAGTTAATGTCGGGGTGGCTCGCCATGGGATAGGCTGCGCCGATGGACCCGCAGATGGCGCATCGGCATCTCGTGGAAGCGGAGCGTCATGTTGCGCTCGGTGAAGCCCATGTCGCCCGGCAGCTCGCAATCGTCAAAAGGCTGGAAAGCGCGGGACACCCGATAGGACTGGCCTGCGATGTGCTCGACACGTTCCGGATGCTATTGGCCTCGCACATCGACCACCGCGACCTGATCCGCCGCGAAATCGATGACTGGAAGGCCGTCCGGAATGTCGGAACCTAGGCGTCCCGATCGTCTTGAATCCCAGTCCCCCGTACCCAGGAGTGTTGCGTCCCCATGGCCCCTCGAGCGAACTGGAAAGGCTTCCTGCGTCTCTCCCTGGTCACCTGTCCGATCGCGCTCTATCCGGCCACCTCCGAGTCCGAGAAGATCTCCTTTAACCAGCTCAACCGGCAGACCGGCCACCGCATCAAGTACCTCAAGGTTGACACCGACACCGGCGAGGAGGTGCCGAACGAGGACATCGTCAAGGGCTACCAGCTCGAAAAGGACCAGTTCATCGAGGTAACAAAGGAGGAGCTGGAGGAGATCGCGCTCGAGTCGACGCGGACGATCGAGATCGACGAGTTCGTGGACAAGGCCGACATCGACCCCCGGTACCTGATCCGCCCCTATTACATCAGGCCCGACGGCAAGGTCGGGCACGACGCCTTCGCGGTGATCCGCGAGACCATCCGCGAGATGAACAAGGTCGCCATCGGCCGCGTCGTGCTGACCAACCGCGAGCACATCATCGGCTTAGAGCCGTTGGACAAGGGGCTTGTCGGCACGCTGCTGCGCTATCCGTACGAAGTACGCAGCGAGCAGGAGTATTTCGACGAGATCCAGGACGTGAAGGTTACGAAGGACATGCTGGACCTCGCGAAGCATATCGTGAACCAGAAGGCCGGGCGGTTCGATCCGGAGAAGTTCGAGGACCACTACGAGACCGCGCTGATCGACCTCCTCAATCAGAAGCGCGCCGGCAAGGCGATCACGCCGAAGTCCAAGCCGGCGGCGACCAACGTCGTCGATCTGATGGAGGCGCTGCGTCGATCGGTCGGCAAGGAGGCCGCGCCGGCGAAGGCGGGCAAGCCGATCAAGAAGGCGAGAAAGGCGTCCGCCGGCCAGAAGGAGATGCTGATGCCGATCGCCGGCGAGAAGACGGCCAAGGAAGCGGCAGCCAAGAAGCCGGCCGCCAAGCCGCAGCGGAAGTCGGCCTGAGACGCGTGCGACCACGTGAACGGATTGGAGCTAAGGGATTCGCGAGGCGTCGAGTCTCCGCCCCCGGCACTTCCCCCA
>Ga0214544_1005904_pt1 | contig 23176 bp, 22 predicted proteins | sample CNSS3metaG_FD_160074 | JGI IMG/M metagenome (GOLD analysis project Ga0214544, IMG submission 160074) | Root nodule microbial communities from cowpea collected in UCLA plant growth center, Los Angeles, California, USA - CNSS3 | ecosystem: Host-associated > Plants > Roots > Nodule | place: USA...
GCGGGGACGGGTATTATGGCGGGTATATGTACATCCCCATACCCATCCCCATACCCAACTGAAAAAGTCGGGGATTCCCCATACCCATACCCATACCCAGTCAATGCGGGGATTCCCCGTCAAAACGAGGACGGGTTCGGGCAATACCCACGGGGACGGGTTTATTTGCCATCTCTAGTCGCATGAAGCTCTGCAACTCCACTTCGTCTACATCAAGAGACTCCCATTGTTCCATTTTCTCTGATGCAATATCACCAAATCACACAATGTTCTAATTGGAGCTAAGAAGAAAATCCATTAATTCTGTCTGATGCAAAGTTCTTGACGAAAATACCCTTGCAAAGTGGTTATTCAAGTGACGTGACATTTTCCCTCTCTAAAGACTATCCCGTTGCACTTCTTCTGTGACTTTTTAAACAAGCAACACACACCCGTTCTGTCAGCCATCAACATTTAATTGCATTCATTGCAATGAAGGGCATGGTCTGAATTTTCAGCTTACAATAAATTAAAAAAACAAAAACACCATTAAAGCCACTAAAAGCAGATTGAAGTTGGAATTAATGTTGAGCGAGTAACAAGGGCTGACAATTTGGCTAGCATTGAAGACGTTAAAGAAGAAGTTAATACCAGCTTTAAGTTCCACCAACAACCAACTTCGACCACTTATAATAATGCGTTATTCTCTTCTTATCGTCTTCCATTTACGTTATACTTATTCAGTAGGTTTTTTATTTGCTTAAACATTATGAAATCCAATCCTAAGCTTAGTTAAATATTGTTTCTCAAATGCAATGCTACCTTCACATGAATCACAAACACAGTTCTAAAATTATTGGTTGAAAAATAAAATACCTTAACTCATTCAATGACAATTGGGATGTTGAACTTATGGATGAACTAAATTGAATGTGAATTTAATTTGATGAATATATGCAAAATAGGGAACAAGATGACCCAATATGCTTGGACGACATAAGTTTACTTGATGAAGATTGTGGTCTAGGCACATCTGATGGGGATAAAACGTATGAGAGTGCTCAAGTTATTAACAACAGTCTAGAGGGTGTTGTGCCCAATGTTGGAATGTGGTTTCAAAGTGCAAAAGAGATTAAGAGTTTCTACAAGCAACATGCTGTCAAATGTGGTTTTGGTGTTCAAACTCGTATATCAAAAAAAGATGATGATAATCAGTTGTGTTACCTCAAATTAGTTTGCTCAAGGGAAGGAAAGTACGTCTCCCAAATCCCGCCAGAATTGAAGACCCACCCAGCCCAAACAAGACAATGTCTAGCATGCTTAACAGTAGTAAAAAAAACCATAAGCATGGATACTAAGCATTGTGGCACATGATCACAATCATGACATTAGTCCAACAAAATCAAGGTTAATACGTGGGAATAAAAGATTGAATTTACAGGCAAAGCAAACACTTGATATTAACAACGAGGCTGGTGTACATTTGAACAAGACATTTAGGTCGTTGGTTGGTCATATGGGAGGTTTTGACAATTTACAGTTTCTTGAGCGAGATGCAAGGAACTACATCGGACAACAAAGACGAGTTTTTAGCAAGGAGGGAGATAAGCATGCTTTGATGCAACATTTCTCAAGAATGAGGGAGTTGAATAATTCCTTCTATTATGAAATTGACACTGATCCTGAAAATAGAATCATTAATGTGTTTTGGGAAGATGCAAGGAGTAGAGCTGCGTTAGTGGACTTTGGTGATGTCATCTCATTCGACACTACATACCTCACCAACAAATACGACATGCCATTCGCACCCTTTATTGGTGTTAACCATCATGGCCACTCAATTCTACTTGGATGTGGGTTGCTCTTAGAAGATACATCAACTTTCACATGGCTCTTTCAATGCTGGTTAAGGTGCATGGGGAATAGAGCACCAGATGGCATCATAACTGACCAATGCAAAGCAATGAAAAATGCTATTGCTATTGTATTTTCCAACACCAGGCATCGCTGGTGTTTGTGGCACATCATGAAGAAAGTCCCCGAAAAGTTGGGTGGATTGACAACGTACAAGACCATAAAACATGCTTTGAAACAATTGGTGTATGAGTGCACCTCGACTATTAATTTTGAGCTAGGTTGGGAACAATTCATATCCAACTTTGACTTACATCATAACGAATGGCTTTCAACGCTTTACGAGGAAATAAGTAGATGGGTTCCTTGTTATTTGAAGTCTCAATTTTGGGCTGGTATGTCCACCACTCAAAGAACTGAGGGTATGAATGCCTTCTTTGATGGTTTCATAAATTCAACCACAACATTGAAATAATTTGTCGTCCAATATGATAATGCGCTACGGTCGAAGATCGAGAAGGAAATTGAAGTTGATTTTGCTTCCTCCAATACCACCCTACCTTGTGCCACTCAATCATTTATTGAAAGATAGTTCCAAGAAGAATACACTCATGCAAAGCTAGCTGAAGTTCAACAAGAGTTAAGGAGTAAGATCAATTGCATTATCAAAAGTTGTGAATGTGATGAAATCTATTCAAAGTACATGGTTAAAGAGGAGTGCATACGTAATGGTCAAAGTGATGACAAAATGAATGAAGTTGTTTTTGATTAAGTGACGCAACAAATTGGATGTACTTGTCTTTTGTTTGAATTTAGAGGTATTTTATGCCAACACAACTTTCTTGTACTAGCACAAAAAGAGGTCAAAAGTGTATCACCGAAGTACCTTTTGAAGAGGTGGATCAAACGCATTCGACGAAGACACACTTACATAAGAGCGTCATACAAACATAATAAGGACGATCCCCATGTTGAAAGGTATGACTTTATGTGTAAGAGATTTTATGAAATTGCAGAAGTTGCATGTCAATCTGAGAATGGGACAAATTTGGTGTTAACCCAACTTGACTCCATATATGCAACTCTTGACTTACCAATATTGAATATAGTAAGTGTTCCTACCCACAAGGGGAAGGAAAAATTAACCCAACATCCAACGCCCACTATGGACAACATGGTACGAAGCCCTTCACATGTTAAAAGGAAGGGTCGACCCCGAACAAATAAGCTTCAATCAACAGTAAAAAAGATTTCCAAGAAACGGAAATGGAGGGCAACATTGAATAAATCGACAAGGAATCTTGATGTAAGTAATTCATCGACATTATAAATATATTTAAACGGATTGAATTAAAATTACTTCATTGCACCCAATTTACGCTGTTACATTTTGCACCAGGTTACCCTTAACATGGAAAGTGGAGCGCCCACATTTCAACTACAACCGGCCATAGGTAATTCAAACAACCTCTTATCACTCTCACCTTCCACATGTTTTATGTCTCTCGTAGCGTCATTAGAGCACAATATGGATACTCAAATGTCTACAAATGAAGACATCATTAGGTAATATATCACGCTGCTGTTATTTATTAACATCCAAACCACTGAACATATGTCATGACTTTCAATTTTCGTCGCAGAAATGATTGACAAGATTTGGAGGTTTATTTTGTATTGTCTTTTTTGACCTGTTCTATATTTTCATTACGAAATGGTGGATGAAGGTTGTTTTGGTGGATGGAGGTTCTTTCTGCACTTCTGCTATGATGTCCACTTTTTTGTATCAGACAGTAACCATGAATATTATTTTCAATGTAGTTTAGCACATACGTTGTTGTAAATTTGCAGATAATATCATGTCTGCACTTTGTTTGAATCTTTTGGATTTACAATTTCTTGACATTGTATGGTCGTATACCTCACATGTACAAACTATACATGCAAAAAGTTATTGAACACAAAATTGTTATGTTTTACTTCACATAACCCAAATAATTGTAGACCAGGATGGCACTATATTATGCATATGTTCGCAATTATTTTAAAGGAAGTAAACAATGTTAAACAAAAAAAAAATTGTTAACTCCGAAGAACATTAAATGGCTAAGCTTTTTTGTGTCCTTTGATTTTTTTAACTCCAATATAGATATTAATAACAAATAAAACATACAGATTCACACTTACGGACTCACGGGTTAGCACATAAACTGCACATTGTTAAATTGCACCATCTTATTTGGTAGCAAATAGAACATTTCTTTAAAAATCATTCACCTGGGTTAACAATACTTATGTCATTGCTTTCACTTATAGAACTAATTAAGATAAACAAAACCATGCACATATATCACTGTTAACTATTGCAGGATGAAGTACAATGACAATTACAGGCCTCTTGACAATATCAATATAATTGAAAACAAAGTACTAATGCTTAGCAGTTATGAAGGCATGAGTTAGCACATAAACTACACCCTCTTCTTTTGCAGCAGAAATAACTTTTCCTTAAAAATCATTCACCTGGGTTAGCAGTACTTATGTCATTGCTTTGCACTTAAAGAACCAATTAAGATAAATAAAACCATGCGCATATATCACTGTTAACTATTGCAGGATGGAGTACAATGAATATTAAAGGCATCTTGGAAAAAAATCAGTTATTCCTGCAAAATACATGACAGCAGAATTTCACATTGCTCATTCTCAATCTTTGTTTTCTTCATTACACCCTACAACTACATCATTCCAATCCATTAAACTACATTAAACTACAAATACATTTCTTCGTATTTCAAACAATACACATTTCAATTCAAACCAATTCATTACAAATTACCTGTAATAAGTACTCACAACCAACAATGTGGAAGTGTCTCTTCTTTCCTTTCTCCTGTAAGAACATGGATGCATTGCATATGCTCCCAACTAAGTGTTCACAAACAAGTCCACCCCAATTGTATTTGCCAAGACCACTAAGGTCATCTACAATGGTAAATAACATGGGAAAAATTGTTCCCTTGCGACTTGGAATAAGGAACTCCAACATTCCCAAAACAATATATAGCCTACAGTAATCCCCCAAGCTAACCGACTCCCTACATCTTCTTAGAAAATCATATAACATCTCAACATCAACAATTTCGTTATTCAATAATTTCCTACACTTGCTCTCCACAAAAACGTCATCTAAGTTAATACTGTCACTACTAACCCGTAATCTGAGTCTCAAACAAACATCCAATAAAGATAAATGAACAACTTTATTACTTATTATAAATCCCCCTCCTTTCAACCCACACACTAATTAAGGAACTAAGAAGTTTCCTACTCATTTTTACACTTCTTTTCAACATCATCAACCATCCAAATGGTGTGTCTTCAATTTCGGACCTTTGTTCTCCAGTTAAATTTTTATTTAACGAAGCAATGTACTTGGTCCAGCAGCAATGCCTAAAAGTCTGCACATATGCATCAATAAAATTTATGAAATGTCATTCTACAAATTAATGAATAATAACCAAAATTTAAGTCTTCACACCTTAACCTCATGCTTCTTCTGACCACCGCATTCACTGTTATCACTATAATAAGCCATAACACTATCACTTTTGTAAACTACTGTTGTCACGTCCTGCCATATGTGCATTGACATACTAATAGGTTAACACTTACAAATTGATAGTTTACCACTAACAATAGGTTAGCACTTACAAACTAAGAGGTTAGCACTTATATAATAACAACTTACCATAAATGCAATCCATATCACCTGTGAATAAATGTAATAACAATGGACATCATATGTGCAAACATATATGCATGCTTTAGCACTTCAAAGATAACAACACACCAAATATTTATTTCCCACTTAGCATAATATCGAAACAATCATCAAATCTGCAAAAACAACAATGCCACTCAAAGCTCTGTTGTGCAAACAATTTAAATATTCATTTCCAAGTCATTATTGCAACGTCTATGCAAAAGTAATACCTTGCCTTAGCACTTATATATTAACATGTTAGCATAAATTTTCAACAATCACTTTACTTACCTCTTCAACAACACTGATTTAAAAAAAAATCAAAACTTTATCACATATTAGCCAAAAATAGAAACAAAAATCACTCTTTTCCATAAACATCAACAAATTTCTTGCAGTGGGTTAACTAAAACATTTTTTTGCTCCACCAAAACAGAAAGGGAAGACGAGGGAACAAGAACCTTGCACAATTAACAAAGAACAGAACAACGACCATGGAGGAAGAACAAAATTACAGAGCTCACCAGGAATACACATACGAGAGGACATGGAGGACCAAAAAATAGTGGCCAAGGACGAAAACCAAACCTGCAAATGGTTTAACCACAAACTGCTCACCACCACTTCTCGAATCTCTTCCACTGCGTTCTTTGTAACTCCTCTCTCGCTTCTCTCAGTACTTCGCTCTCTCTCACCTCATTCTCTTTTAGGTCTGTAACTCTCGCTTCTCTCACTTCAACCACTACTTCTCTCTCTCACTTGTTTCTATTTCAGTTCTGTAACTCCTTCAACCACCAATCTCTCTCTCATAAAAAATGTGCCTTAAAAAAAATTAATCTCTCACTGCCACATCGGGTAGTGAGAGAAGTTGTCAAAATTGGTTGTTAAAATATCATTTCTCTTCATAAATATTAATCTTTTGATTGAAGATCTATTATAAAGTTTGTTTTATTATATATATATATATACACACACACACAAATGGGAACTAACAAATACCAACTTTTTCAGTTATATACTATATAACACACACTTCAATTCAAAAACTTTTATCTACAAAAAGAAAAAAATCTAACGTGTCACGCTCTCATTATTTTGACTCTTCGAAAAAATATTCAAAAACAAAATCAATTATCTCTCTTTCCACTTTCTCCACGTATCCCACCGCTTCTTTTTCCTCTCTCTCTCCACTTTCATAAACAAATTCAATTCTCTCTCTTAAACCTCTTCTCTCTCTTTCTGAATTTTCATCTCTCATTCTCGCTTCATCTTCTTCTCATTCTCACTTTCTCATTCTCTCTTTCACGAGTTTCTTTTGATTTTTGTCGCTCTTTCTTAGTCCATCGAAACACCATGGACTCCACCTAATGTTCATCTTCAGATCTCTCTGTATTTTTGCTTTTTTTCTATTCTTAATCTGAATGTGTTTCTGTACAAGTTTTTGAAGGGAACAATTAATTTTTTTTTTGAAATTACGCATGTTTTGTTTTATTGTTTCAACTTCTTTTATGTCTTCCTATTTTTCTAACATTTTATCTTTTTTGAAAATTTTTTCAAATGCATGAACGAAGTAAAATATTGCTCACTGCCAGGTTTCGTTGATCTTCCTATTTTTCTTTTATTTTTTACCCAGCTTTCGTTGTACGGTTTCAGCTTCTTCTTTGTCATCTGATTATTATTCGCACCCAGGTTTCGTGTGATTACCCAGATTTTGTTTTTGGTTCAGCTTCGTTGATGCTATTTTTGAGAACTTACAGACTTGAAATGAAGAGTTCCAAAACATGCAAAAGTCTTAAAGACCAAAAAATGGTCTATCTTTTTCTCTGTAGATCTCTTTGGATTTGTTCTTTTTTTCGATTCTTCATCTCATTGTGTTTCTCTAACATCTCCGCATCTGTTATTTTTTCTTTTATGTTTGTTTATGATTTTTTTGGTGATCAATGAACTAACTCTTCATATTCTTCTTAGGTTTTAACCCAAATTTCGTTGATGCTATTTTATAGAACTTACAGGCTTGAAATGAAGAGTTCCTAAACATGCAAGAGTCTTAAAGACCCAAAAATGGTCATTCTTTTTCTCTTCAGATCTCTTTGGATTTGTGCTTTTTTCGATTCTTCATCTCACAATGTTTCTCTAACATCTTCGCATTTGTTATTTTTTTTGTTGTATGTCTGTTCTTGAAAATTTTTGTCATCAATCAGCTGACTCTTCATATTCTCCTTATATTTTAACCCAGATTTGGTGGATGCTATTTTTTAGAACTTCCAGGCTTTAAATGAAGAGTTACAAAACATGCAAGAACAAAAAACGATCAGTCTTTTTCTCTGCATATCTCTTTGGATTTTTGCTTTTTTTCGATTCTTCATCTCACTGTGTTTCTCTAACATCTATGCATCTTCTATTTTTTTGGTGATTAATGAACTGAGTATAACATTGGTCACGACCATATTTAAGGTTTTCGAAGGAAATAACTGATCTTGCTCAATATTTTTGATCTTATTGTTCTCTTTTTACAGAGATTTCTTATTTGTTTTATCTTCTTCTTCTACCTTTACCCAGATTTCTTCCTGTCAATGTGTCTTCTTTAATTTTTTCTACATGAATGAACTACGTAGAACATAGGTCACTGCCAGATTTCATTTTTTCGAAGCAAAAAGTTGTTGTTTCTCAATGTGTTTCATCTTATTCTTCTATCTTTATCCAGATTTCTTATTTTTTTTATCTTCTTCTTCTATCTTTATTACCCAGATTTTTCTTTTGTTAACGTTTTGTTTTTTTTTGGTTTAAATTTTTTTATTCAAGAGGTCGAATTTTATTTATTCTTATTCTTATTAACTTCTTAAAAGTTAATTATCATTTTACGAATTATCATTTTATAATTATTATTTTTTAATTCGTATATCATTTTAAGTTTTTTATTCCTAAGCGACTACATTAATTATGAAGTAGTCTGTCTAGTAAGTACGGAATCTTCGAACAGGTATGACTTATCCTATTCTCTTTATATATATATTCCCAACCTGTGTTACGCATTACCAACTACCGAGTGACAAATCTTCTTTTTCTTCTCTTACCTATTATATTTTCTTACTAATCTTCTTCATCATCAATCTATTATCGTGCAATGGCAATGGCATCCATCGTGACCCCACAATCTATACTGTCTACAAAACTTATTGGCGGATTCCTTACTATGTGTCTTAAGGACCAGGTTTCTTTTTTATTCCTTCACATTTATTTTTTATCTTTATTTTGATTTCTTTATTCTTACTTTGCTAATCTGTGAAGGCTTTTGGACACGTCGACTAACTATTCATAATATGATATGGGAAGGACATTGGTTCACAATGGACCATTGTTGATTACGAAAGTGATGTTCACAATGTTACCTACACATGGATATTCACACTCCACTGATTACCAAAGGCTGGATTGATTTAATATCTTTCTATGCAGATAAGTCTGACAAATTGGTTTTGTTCAAATATGTCAGAAATTCTTCTTTCCAACTCCACGTCTCTAACCGTTCTACAAACTCACTACTTCGAGCGAATTTCCTAAACCATATTTGCATTCGTCGTCCTCTAAGTATGTCAAATTTAATTCATTTTCAAGTTCAACTATTCAGATACTACTGTAAAGCCAGCCACTTGGTTAGTTTTTTTTTTTTGTTTAATTATTTTTTTACATTCCTTCTTTATAAGTAATATGACTTCACATTATGTTTCCAGTATTTGAAAAAAGAATTTGCGAGTTATTTTCAAAACAGTGGACTTTCATATGTTGTTCTACACGGACCAAGGTGCCAAGTTGAATGTAAATTGATCATAAGACGTTAGTCTGTAAAGTAATAAAACGGCAGTCCAAACATTAAATATTATTTATTATTTTTAAAAAAAGAGTTTAACGTAAACATTAAATTTTAATTCTCAAAACATTCGGTGGCCTACATCATTCGAATTTAACCTAATCCTTTAATATTTAATTATTTTTATATAAAAATAATTTAAATAATATTACAATGTCAATAAATATTCAGAGCCATTAATATTCACACTGCTCGAGATAATGATTATTAAAGTAGTGTTATACGTATTTAAATTACTGCTTCATCTTCCACACGTTTTCATTATTGAACTGATTCAGATTCTTGATCACGGTGTAGGTTTTCTTTCATTATGGTGTTCAATTCTCAATAAAATCATGATTGTGATGTCAAAATTCTCAACTGCTCTCTTTCATAATTTAATCAACACACTCTTTGCTCACCATTACAGCTTTTCACATTTCAAAATTCTCAACTGCTCTCTTTCACAACCTTTAAATTATCTACTAATGAATAATAATTGCGATTGTTGATCAATGTGCATGTTTTAGTTCTTAATAAAATCATCATTCCAATTTCAAGATTTCTCAATTGCTCTCTTTAATATTTTTATCAGAAGTCTCTTTGATCACCATTACGTCTTTTCAGATCATTTCTCTCATTTGGCTCTTATCTTCTCCGTTTCTGCATCGTCTTCTTTGATCATCATCTACAACAAAGGTATGCATGTTCTTATTCAAGATTTCTTTCACGAACACTCTTTTTATCTTCTTTGTTTCATGACAATCGTTTCTCATCATCATATTCAACATTTCACTTTACACCCAGTTTTTTTTCATCCTTTTCTCCATTGCAGAAAGGTATGCATGTTCTAATCACCAAATATAAGAATACATTATCATCTACCATTTCTTCTCCATTTCATTTTTGGGTTAACAGATGACCACTAAACAATGCATACTTGGTGAAAGTTCCATTCTTTCTGCCAAGTGGAAGGGTGGTTCTTTGCTATTTTCCTCGAAGAACAGGTTTGTGTAATATTTCACACATTCCAATCTTGACTACCATTCTTATCTTATTTTTTTTTATTTTTTTTATGGTCTTCCTGTTTTGACAAGGATTTTGGGTTCGTGAACCGTTTGTTTGTCATAAGATTACGCCATGAACTCGGTCCACGTTGGACTATTTCTGATAACAAGGGTAATGTTCACCATGTTACCTTCAACAAGGATATTTATAATCCAAGGATTACTGAAGGGTGGTCTGAACTAAGAAATTTTTATCATTTACAACCACCAAAACTTTGTTATTTAAGACACACTAGAAATTCGGCTTTTGAAATATACCTTTACCAACATTGTTCAGAGTCAAATGTTCAAAAAAATTTAAGTCATGTTCGAACAAATGCTCTTCTTACAAGGTCCAACTTAATTCATTTTGAGTTCAGGCTATCTAAAACAAACTGCAAATCAAGTTTTTTAGTAAGGTTTCATGACCAAACTTGTTGTTTTCTCTCCTATTATTCTCCATTAATACCTTATTTTGATTTCATATTAATTCTTTTTATTTTGTTCTGCAGGATTTGAATTCAGACTTATGTAAATATTTTCGTAATAGTCAATTGTCAGATATTGTCCTTCATGGTCCAAAAGCACATGTTAAATGCAAACTGTTGATAAGGGCTAAGTTTGTCAAGATAGGCAGTGGATGGAAAAAAAATTTGTGATGTTCATGGACTAGAGGAAAGAGACATGGTTATCTTCTAGGTTGACGGTGAAAACAAAAACCAGGATGTCAATGTTTTATTTAATATAGATGAATATTATCATCGCGACTGAACATCTGTTTATTGTTCGTATGAATTTTTATTTTATTTTATGATGTTTTATATATATTTTTAATGCTTTTTATTTTCAACTATATTATTGCCATTTTAAAAAGTTGTCATTTAATTCAACACTGCTCTATATCTTTTTCCATAATTAAATATCTTTGCCATTTATTTAATGTCAGACACCAAAATGTCTTATCAGTCAGTATTTTTTTTAAATAATTTTTAATTTTTAATTTGATTTTTTAACTGTTGATTAAAACGACTTTTATGATTTTTTTTCATTTTTTGTGCTATTCAAGACACTTTTGCAGTTACTTAATGCCATACTCAACTGTCAAAACTCTCTCTCGTCTTTTCAATTTTAATAATTTGTAAACTCTGGTCTTGAAACTGTATAATGTTATGATTGTCTGTACTTCTCGATATATTTTGTATATATTCGTCCAGATTTTTCATTGCTCATAATTAATGCATATCAACACGCCATATAGTTTTAATAAAATAAAGTATTAAATTTATTCCATCAGATCTTTACTTTGCTTCTCCATGAAGTTTTTATCAGTATTGAAATTGAAATCTGATATGTTTTGTTCACCACAATCTTTGTATGCACAAGTTTTCTACCAAATTTCTTAACAATCGCAAGGTACGCACTTCATCTTCCTATGAGTTCATCTGTATATGACCCTGACGTTTATCGGAAATTTTGAAATCCATGTTATGTATTGTTTGACAAAACAAATTTCGAAACCCTTGTTATTAGTCTAATAAATTAAATGAATTGGAGCCCATTTGTAGTTTGCTTCTCCAGCAAGTTTGTATCCTTATTGAAATCTTATTTGTTTTTTTGACGACAAATCGTCTCTGCACAAGTTTTCAGCCAAATTACTTATCCCTAGCAAAGGTATTGACTTCATCTGCTGTTCTTTATTAGGGTTTGTCCTTCTTTTGTTGAACTCTGAGATAACATCTTCTCTCCTCAATTCTTTTTTTTTGAATGCTTTGTATGCAAATATGTATTTGCAGATCTGCATTGTTTTCACATTAGTGTTATAATTAATGGTTGTCTGCGGAATAGATTGACTGGAAATTATGTATATACTTTTAAGTAATCTTTTACATGCTTTCTGTTCAACATTATTTTTTTTGTATTCCTTTTGGCGGACTACAGATTTGCATTGGTTCTGACATGAATACCTGGTATTTCCAGTTTTCACCAAAACATGTTAATATCAAAGCTACATTTCTAGATGAAAAGTATATATTTCTATTAACATCATATGCCTATGACTTTTTCAATAGCTTACAAGTCAATGAGATATGCATTAGTCCTTTATTGATTCTTCTACCATTGAAAATTAAATACCCAAGAAAGATATCAGCGTTAAGTTTTTCGAGAATTGCCATATCCATGTTATCTTACAATTTTATATGCATTGTTTGACCAAAAGAAAAAGCTGAATGTTTAGGCATGTGAAAAAAGGTGTTTTTTCTTTTCCCCATTTTTACTTACTTTGTGAAACCAAAACCACAGGATGCATATGGTTTTATTTTTGATGTATGATCTCTACAAATACATCATACCATTCTTATTTTTTTAAGTTCTCTACAAATACATCTATCAACACCTTCCTTTTTTCATTATTGTCTAATTCCTTGTTTTCCTTACACCATGTCTTCTTTGCAAAAACTAACTCAGTCATTACAAGAACTGAATCTGGAGAAGGAAAGTTGGAATATCGTTGCAAGAGTTGTAAGGTTATGGTTTGTTGAAGATTACACAAAAGGAAAATCTCTATTTTCCATGGAGATTGTTCTTCAAGTCAAAGAGGTACTACCTAATGCACTTTATTTTCTTACTTTTCCTTATTGTTTTAGTTACAATATGATATTGTTATGTGATATATGGAACTGTTTACGAAGGGTGTCCTAATTCATGCATCTGTTAGACGCACACTGATATACAAATTCCAATCTGAAATCAAAGAGGATAAGGTTTACACCATTCAATCTTTTAGTGTTTCATGTAATGGTGGTTCTTATAGAACTACAAATCACGCCTATAAGATCAACTTCCAATTTGGAACCAAGGTCAATTTGGTCGAATGTAACTTAGTTCCAAAAATTAGTACTGCATACACCCCTTTTTCAACCATCACTGCTCCTGGTTTTGACACAGATTACTTAGTTAGTAAGTATCTTCTTTTCTTTTTCTTCTTCTTTTCGTTTAACTATTCATTAATGTTTTATTTGGTTATTGTTTATATTTCTGTAGATGTCATAGGAATGTTTATTGGTGTTGGAACAGAGAGAAAGTTAGAGAAAGGTGGTAAAAAGACCAAGATGAATGTCATTATTGAATTCGATGGGTAAGAGCATTGTTCTTCTTTTATATGATGTTTAACATTAGTCTTATCTAACGAATTTTTACATCATTCAATAGTTATCGACTGGAGTGTACTTTATTTGGTCAATATGTTGATATGTTAAATGCATTTCTTGCCTTTGAGAGAATCAATATGTTGTCATTGCTTTACATTATTGCAAAGTGAAGACCTTCCAAGGTAACCAATTTAGTTCATTTATAAAGTTATAGTAATTTTATAGATAGTGTTCTATATTTCTGTAGAATTGTTGTAGTCAAATATGTTCTCATATTTTATAGATAAAGTTTCTATTCAAAAGTGTATGAACTGTACGAGGATAATCTTTAACTGTGATGGTGAAGATTCTACGAAGTTGAAAAAATTGTAAGTAAATTTTACATGCTATTTATTTTTGTTTATATATACATACATATATATACATTCAAATATATATATATATATATATATATATATATATATATATATTGTAGGATGTGGGATAATACTGAATCTCCTTCTCAACCTCTTACCCAACTGTGTCAAGCTTCAAAAGTTAGCTTAGAAGAAGATTTCATTAAGTTGCATCCTAGATGCTCAATTGAAGGTCTTAAAGATTTTAAACAGGTTGAATTCTTTACTCTATCTTGCATTTAAATTGTTTTGGTTGAATACCGTGCATATGATTTAATTTATTTATTTTTCCTTCACCCAAGAAAGTACTTTTGTAGTTAAAGCTACTATCAAACATGTTCTAGATCATTATGATTGGTGGTACACAACATGTATCTGCAACAAAGTTGTCTATCCTGATTCCAAAATGTTTTTTTGTGAAAAATGTAGCAAACATGTCATTAAGGTTACACCTAGGTAATATTATTCATCTTCAAATTTGTGATTTTAATTTTTTTATACTTAACTTTAATTTAATTTTAATTTAAATAATAAATCAATAATTTTCCTAATATTTATTTTTAGGTACAAACTTAGACTTCGTGTAATTGATGCTACTGATTCTACAACTTTTATTGTGTTTGACCGTGATGCAAGTGCAATATTGAAGAAAACATGCTCTGATATTCTTGACTTACAAGACAAGGTTAATTTTCCTATGTAGTGAAACAAATTCTTAATCATTTTATATTGTTGACTTCTTTTCAAATTATTTAAATCATTTCTATTTGTACTTCTTTTAATAGAACACTACTTCTGGGAACTTGCCTAAAGAGTTTGAAGTCCTCATTGATAAGACCTATCTGTTCAAAGTTGAATGCAAGAATGATTATAATAGCAAATTTGATCAATCATTCAGAGTTAAAAAAGTATGCATGGATGAAAAAGTCATTGAAAGCTTTAGTGATTTTGAAGTTAAGTCTTTGGTAAGAATTGATTTATTTCTTTTAACGTCTTATCATATATATAATTTTAATTTTTCTCTTTTTGTACTTGAATATCTTTGTTAGGATCTATACTTTGTAGGTGAAGAAGAAAGCAAACTTAAGCAGATTACAAATGAGATCTCATCTGATCCCATTACAGAGGTATGTGAAGATTAGAACTATACTTTTTTTTTTGTAAAACTTGGTATATTCTTACTTTATCAAGTTTATTTATAGGATTTGCTGATCAAATTCACTGAAGAATCAAATGATGTGGATACTCTAACTGATGATTTGAACACTATAGCATCAAAAAATGTTTCTACAGAGGAGGCCTTGATCAATAAAGCAGTAATTGATGTTGAAATTGACGAGTTAACGCGCAAAGAATCAACACATCTGGACAATCTTAGCTTTGACTTGGCTACCCAAGCACGTCTTCCGGCAACTGAAAGGCAGAATCGATCTTTGGTTCAAGAAAACAAGAAGATCCCAGTGAAGATGTTGAAGAAGAACATCAAAATTCAAAAGTGATTTGTGTTATTTCAATCTCAAAATTGTACCAGACTTTATCTGTGTTTTTATTTGGTGATGTTATTTTTTTGGAAAACATTTGGTGCTTTTAACTGCATGTACTGATGAACAATATTTGTTGTTATTTTTAATTTGTTTTTTTTTTCAAAATATTAACTTGAAGTTTCTGTTTATGAACTATATTAGTTATTGCTCAACATTATTTCGTGGTTATTTTTGCAGTGACAAATTGCTAGCAGAATCAAATTGTGTTGATATTATTTTATATTATCAACACCATAATCATGCTAGCTACATGAATGATGATGCAAACAGTTCACTGAAGAGAAAATCTGAGAACAAGACTGTATTACTTGAATCCATCGAAGAAGACAATGTTCCTTTGAAGATTCTGAATAGAGATATTAAAAAGGAGAAATTATTGATTTTATAGATAATGTTGCTTTTTATATTTCAAGTATATTTTTTTGATGGTATTTTGTGATTGTAATATGTGTACTAATCCGTCTATCTGTAATTTGTATTGAACTACTTCTGCTTTTGCTAATGATTTTATGCGTTTATGTTTTATTAATTATTTTTTATTTCTAATTTAATGTTTGCTGGTTTACCAACAATTGTTGACATTTATGAAGTTGTGTCAACAAAAAAAACTGCCAGCTACATCAAGTTTCTACAATTCGTTTATTACTTACACTTATATATTTTCAAATATTTGTTAACATCAATTTCTACAAATATAATGAATTTTTTTTATGAACAACGAATTTCCAAAAATGCTTTGATTATTTAGTATCATTTTCCAAAATAATTTATATTGGCTAACCAAATAACTGTTGACATTTTTGAAGTTGTCTTAACAAAATTGGATGCCATTTACAATTTTGAATCATTTTGCTTTTTTGTACTCACTTTAACCTTCAAACAATAGATATGAATATAAATAACTATATATTTATCATTCTGTTAATTTTATAATTTATTAATTATCATATTTTATGAATTGCTTAGAAAATCAAGTATTTGTTAATGTATCAATTTAAGTAATTATATTATTACCATATCTTCAATCAAATTCTTAATTATTATATTCTTTTTTATCCTATATTTTTATTGATATTTTTTAATGACATAATATATGTGTAGGTGTATATGTTATTTCACTACTATAGTTATTAATATATATACTATATATATTATACACCAGAGTTTACATATATTATATATTATATTATAAGTATAAATATTATATACCTGAGTTTATATATATATATATATATATTATATTATATTATACGATTATAAATATAGTTAATATTCTAAAGTAACTATACTCATAATTTTAATTGTGTGTACGTTTTCCAAAAATCAGTAATGACAATATTGTTGTCAAATCTAATTACAATCGTTTTGTCTTTTGATGTGCCTTTTTCTGCTATTAATATCCATGTCCAGTCCACCGCAACCCTCAGTTGAAACAAATTCTCCATTCTTCCAACCCTCTTTTTACTATCATTGATCAAGTCCAAGCAAATGGAAAACCACTTCAATGAAGATGAACTTTTTTTAAGAATGACTAGGTACTAGTTCTCTATTATTCACCTTAAGGACGAGGTACGTTTTTTAAAATATTTCTCCTATCTTTATTTTTGTTACCCTTTTCATATCAATAACAATCTTCTTCTTTCAACTAATTAATTTTTTTCTTTTCAAATGTTTATATTTTGAGGTGGTTGGGTTCGTTGATCATACATTCATCATTCTTTATGATCATGGTCTTGAGCGCCAGTGGACTTTAACGGATGTTATAGGCAATATGCATGTTGTGACTTATAACAAGAATTTAGAGAAACCATTGCTAATTGGAGGATGGTCTGATTTAAGGGACCTTTATAAACTACAAGATGACCACAATATTTATTTTGGATATGTCGGTTATTCTTGCTTCCAAATCACTGTTTTTCCCAGTAAATGCAAACCTTTGTCTATTGAATGTTTTTTAAAAAGAGTTGCGTTAGATGAACCCCTTTTCAGAGGACCGAAGTTGCATTTTTGCATATTTCTCGGTCCATACCAATGTTAGGCCAACCATCTGATGAAATTCATTTAAATTTCATATTTATATTTATGTTTTTGTTTATTTATATCTATATTTCATATCTTTTATTTTTTTTTGTAGCTTATATTTAATTTTATTATTTGATTTAATTTGTTAGGATTTGCCAGTTAATTTTGGCAATTATCTTCGCCAAGGAAGATTTAAAAACATTATTCTTCATGGACCGCCCAAGATAGTGAAGTGCAAGCTACTGTTGAGAAATCATCCAAAGAAGTCTAACAAAATTGGAAGTGACTGGAAGGAATTTTGTACTGCTCATGGATTTGATGCAACTATAGACCTGGTTTTTGAAGTTGACGAGATGAAAATCAATCAGAATGTCAAAGTGCTGACATATTGTAATTTTTAATTCATAGTTGGTTTTATTTTCTTTTTTTAATTGTTGAGTAGAAATAGTTTAGTTTTTATATGTTCTACTTATGTAGTACATGAAGACAATCTTTTTTATATTTTCAGCAATGCTTATGTATAGTTTTATTTTCTATTAATGAAATTAGTTTGAAATTAGGATGGACGTTTAATTGAAATAAAAAATGTATTAATAACACATTTGTTGTATTCAGAGAATGTTTTTTGGTGCGTTTTATAGAATTATTGTATGATTTTTTTGCCAATTTGTTTCATTCATATAGTATCAACAAAGTCATTTCAATTTAACTTTTTGTAATCCAACATTTGAATTCGTCTGCCATTTATGTTGTGGTGTCTGAAATCATATTTTTCATACTTATGTCTCATATGTATACAGGTATATTGTTTTAAGATGTGTATACAGATAATATGTACTCAGATTGCAAACCACAGAAATCATGAAATTTAAATTTCTTAATGTTTGAACACAGATTTTTTAACCAAGTTTCTATTCACCTATTCTCATTGTTGTACTATAGATAGTACTTGCATAAAAAATACATGTGTTGGTGTACCTACAAAAAAAGAAATGTGTTTTTAGCTGCAAAATGAAAAAAACTATGAAAGAATTCTTATTTCTATCATTGTTTTTGATATATTAAAATTCCACACTGCATGTTCTTTCTATTTTTAATGATTGTCGACTGAAAACAACTTTTGTACTCTTACAACTGCTTTTTATTACAATTACAAATATTTGTCTTTCCATAATAGTGATTAGAGGTACAATGCAGCAAGAAAATTTAACAAATACATTCATCAATATAGTAATAAAACAGTATACACTTTTCAAGCCCTAAAGTCAACTATTTGTGTTTCTGCTTCTTCTTCCATAGTAACCTTTCAAAGTGTTCCATGTTTTTTTTTTCTGAAATGGATCAAAAGGATTGTAAAATGTCAGGTTTAGAAGAAAGATGGTGCTACAAGGAAGGTTGCATGCAACAAGTAACCAACATTCATGTAAGTTTCTAACATTACATTTCACTCATGTAGTTTCATAATTTGTATTGTCAATGTTTACAAAGTCTTCATTTTGTATGTGTAATTTTTTTGGTGCAGATTACAAAGAAGACAACCCAAGAAAAAGAACTAAATATACCAACAATGGTAGTCAAAGTACCAAAATATCAGGTTTCCTAACTTTAAATTTATTTTGTTCGATTGGAACTTCAACAGAAAGATGCATAATCAAATATGTTTCGTTTTGTAATGATAGATAAAACAACTCAATCTGAAAAATTTCTGAAAAATGTTATACAGAGGAAACCATTACAACAGTTGAATCTTAGTAAGTGTTTTGTTTATAACTTTATTTTTTACAATTCTTCTTATATCAATCAATGAAGTTTTTTTGTTTATTCTGTTACATTCAATTCTTTTACAATAATCATATTATAGATGTACAGAACAACATGAACGACCTTCAAAATCTGAATGCAATATTTCAGACAACATATAGTCAATTATCTTTGTGTTTTTTGTTCATTAATATGCTGAAGTCTCATTTTAATAAATAATAACATGAACTTCATTTCAATGTAGTGCCTGAAAACAATATATCAAGTTCTTGCAGTATTGTATTTCACAATCAAAACAAAGACAACTTAATCAATTCACAGTCTTCAGCTTCAACTGTAACATACAACAATACTTTTTGTATATTTCTACATCCATCCTATTCTTTTATTTACCTATTTTTATTGTATGAACATTTTGAAATTGGTATGAAATTGTTTTTTTAGTGGGTATAGTTGTTAACAATAACATACAGAGAAATAATGGACGAAATAATTATATTGGCAGTTCATGTAAGTTGGTTTGATTGATATAAATCATTGTTCATAATGACAATGGCAGTGCATGTAAGTAAAGACAACAATTCCTATTTTAATAATTATTTTCCATAGGTGGCACATCTGAAGTTGTAATTGATTCCTATTTTGTCTCTAAGAATAAGGTAGTCAAATATCCTTTTGAAGTCATACAATCACTTCAAAATAGATTCTGTCTTGATGATGAAACAACAACAGAACAAAATTGTTCAGACACAAACAATGATTCTTCATCAACAATAACACATGAAGGTAAAGTTAATGCACAACTTAGTCTGAACCAGATAATTTGAAGCATTAATTTAATGTATGTCATTGTAGTACAGTTGAACCAGATACTACAAGTACAAGCGAATTATATTGCAAAGTAGAGTTACAAGGTAAACAAACACCAATTGTACATAATTTGACAGTAAATATATTCATTTAATGCTAATTATTTTTATTGATTTTTAGAACTTCTCAATATTGGAGAACCTTGCTTTGAATTCCAATACTGTAAAGCTCAACTTTGGTATGAAGAAAGAGCAGAAAAATGTAACACTTCAAAGGAAGTTCAATTCTCATTGTGTTGTCAAAAGGGAAAAGTGCAACTTCCACTATTAAAAAAATCACCTAATCTACTTGAAGCTTTGTTAAATGGTGAAGATCATAGAAACAAATTATTTTTACAAAATATAAGAGTATACAACATGTTCTCATTTACTTCTATTGGTGGAAAGATAGATGCTTCCATGAACAATGGTTATAGTCCACCACAATTTATTCTTAATGGACAAAACTATTACCTTATTGGTAGTTTATTGCCAGAAGATGGATCAAAGCCAAAGTTTGCACAACTGTACATATATGATACAGAAAATGAAATGAGTAACAGATTGAAGCATTTCAGGTTAGTTAACATGTCTTTCATGTTGCTTACATTATATAGTTAAATACATTTGTTGACATGTATTCCGTTTATTGTGTTTTAGGTAAAATTGTAAGGAATCTGTTCTAGATGAATCATTGGTTACTGATTTAATTGAAATGATTGACAATAACAATGTTCTTGCCAAATCTTTTCGAAGAGTTATTTGTCACTGCAAAGTATTAAATCAGATTTCACACTAAGACTATTTAGAGGCAGAAACAAAGACCCTAGAGTCTACAACACACCTTCATGTGATGAAATAACTGCATTAATAGTTGGTGATTTTGACAATTTGGATGTAGGTAGAGATATAATTGTTAAAAAATGTTTTGGTGAATTGACAAGACTGCATGAAACTCAAACTGCTTTCATTCCACTGCAATATCCTCTCATGTTTCCATATGGAGAAGATGATTATCAAGAAGATATTCCAATAAGAGAATCTCATTCAAAAAGTAAATCAAGGGTGAGAATTCAAATTTCTTTGAGAGAATTTATTGCATTCAGAATACAACAAAAATGTATAGAATATGGTAATATTGTCAATGCATGCCGATTGTTCCAACAGTTTTTTGTTGATTGCTATACAATGGTTAAAGCACAATAGTTGTCTTTCATTACAGCTAATCAGAAGTTAATTCATTGTGATATTCTTAATGGATTACAAGAGGTTGTTAATAGAGGAGAGACATATCCTTCTTCAATTGGAAGACGTATTGCCTTGCCTGCTTCATTCACTGGTGGTACCAGATACATGTTCAACAATTGTCAAGATGCTATGGCCATTTGTAAAAAATTTGGATATCTCGATTTGTTCATTACTATAACATGCAATGTCAATTGGAGTGAAATTAAAGAGTTTTTTTTGGCCAAAGGGTTATCTGCTTCATACAGACATGATATTGTATGTAGAGTCTTCAAACTGAAGCTTGATCAAATGATGACAGATTTTAAGAAGAAGGATTTCTTTGGAAAAACCACTGCAGGTATGTTTTGTATCAAATAATATACATTATATGCATATTGATTAAATGAAATTGTTACAACTAAATTCATTTTTTTTATATATCTAGGAATGTACACAGTAGAATTCCAAAAAATAGGATTACCTCATGCCCATATACTTTTGTGGTTGGATGGAGAATGCAAATTGAAAAATGCAGCTGATATTGATAAAGTAATATCAGCTGAATTGCCCAATTCGGATTTGTACCCAAAATTGGAAAAAGTTGTTTCAAGTTACATGATCCATGGTCCATGCGGACCTGCAAGATATAATTCTCCATGCATGAAAGAAGGTAGATATTCTAAATTTTATCCAAAAAATTTCAAATCTTGAACTTCAATTGATGAAGAAGGATATCCTTCCTACAAAAGACTTGATAATGGTAGATTTGTTAAGAAGAATGGAATTAAGCTTGACAATATAAGTGTTGTTCCTTACAATCCACCTCTTCTAATGAGGTATCAAGCTCATGTAAATACAGAGTATTGCAACAAGACCAATTCAATCAAGTATTTGTTCAAATATGTCAACAAAGGTCCTGACAAAGCTACTTTTATAATAAGCAACAATTCTGCAGAATCTGACAAATCAATCATTATTGATGAGATTAAGAGGTATTACGATTGTAGGTGTCTATCACCATGTGAAGCAGCTTGACGAATATTTGCTTTTGACATTCATCACAGATGGCCTCCTATTCAAAGATTGACATTCCATCTTCTTGGCCAACAATCTGTTTTGTTTAAAGATGATGATGATATTAATGTGGTGTTCAATAGATACGAAAATGTTAACACAATGTTTCTAGCTTGGTTTCATGCTAACACAATTTATACAGAAGGAAAAGAATTGACTTATTCTGAATTTCCAAGCAAATTTGTGTGGTTTGCTAAAGAAAAAGAATGGAAACCAAGGAAGAAAGGCTACAACATTGGTAGACTTACTTATATTCCTCCTGGGTCTGGAGACCTTTATTATTTGAGGATCTTACTGACCATTCAAAAATGTTGTATTGATTATGACAACATAAAGACCATTGATGGTAAATTTTATGAAACCTACCAAGAAGCTTGCTATGCTTTGGGATTGTTGGCTGACAACAAAGAATATATTGATGCAATCAAAGAAGCAAGCAAATTTGCTTCTAGCTATCAACTTAGAAGATTATTTGTCACTTTATTGTCCATGAATACAATTTCTAAACCTGATGTAGTTTGGAATTCTACTTGGAGACTCTTATGTGATGGAATTTTGTACCAAAAAAGAAAGGAGATGAACTTACCAGGTATTGTATATTGTAATTTCTTAAAATGAATAGAAATATAATTTCTGATTCCATAAACTTTTTCATGCAGGTCTT
>Ga0214544_1005906_pt1 | contig 23174 bp, 17 predicted proteins | sample CNSS3metaG_FD_160074 | JGI IMG/M metagenome (GOLD analysis project Ga0214544, IMG submission 160074) | Root nodule microbial communities from cowpea collected in UCLA plant growth center, Los Angeles, California, USA - CNSS3 | ecosystem: Host-associated > Plants > Roots > Nodule | place: USA...
TATATATATATATATATATATATATATATATATATATATATATATATATATATAACGCATTTTATTCAATAAGAAAAGTAAATAATTTTTAAATGCATAGAATATTGTCTCGTTAAAACTCGACGATGGACAAATTCGAAGGGAAAAGGTGCAATGAGTAAACTAATAAATCTTCAGCTTGTGGTGTTGAACTTCAACATTGTAGACAAACTTTTAAAAAATATTGATGTTCAAATTTTCTTATATTATAATTATAATTGCTAATTATATAACCATGAATAACTAAACAATATTATAATGGGTGAAATATGACATCTGAATAATGAGATAAAAAATTCGCGATGATTATTATTTACTTCTTGAAGTCATTATTCTTCCAACATACTTTTTAAGAAGTTCTTAGATATTTACTTATGTCATAAACATAAACAACTATACTAACAAACTCACTTATAAAGATTTCTTATGAAATTAAAATACATGAACGAATGAAGACATTTTCATAATCTTAAGATAAGTATTTTCTAACTTATATCTAGGGGTGGCAATGCGGGCCGGCCCGCCCCATTTAGACCCGTCCTGTCCCGTTTAGGCCCGTCCCGCATAAGGTCCGCACACTGCGGGCCGTCCCGTCCCGCCCCACACATTTTATGCGGGCCGCATACTCTACCCCGCCCCACATATACGTTGGCCCGCGGGCCGGCCCGCTTTTTTTTTTTAAATTTTTTTTATGATAAAACTTTCAATGTTTAAAAATTGGAAAATTTTAAGAAGTTCACAAAATTAAGTAAAGACTTTGAGGAATTAGATGATAAATTGATAATTCAACATTTTCATCATATTCATACTATGACATACACAATGTATTCTTTAAATTTTAGCACATTAAAAATTACATAATACTTGTCTTTTTCAGTTATACAAGAATTTGAAATGTTAATGCAAGAGTCCATAAAAGAAGTAATTAATATACACAAGTGCAAGTTTATTTTTATTTTTTTTAATTTTATGCGGGCTTGTGGGCCGGCCCGCGCAGACCGCAGGCTAGCCTGTACGGGCCGCGGGCCTATGCGGGCCGAGCCCGCGCGGACCTACGGACTCATTATTCTGGCCCGCCCCACATTTTTTTTGCGGACCTGCGAGCCGGGCCCACAGGCCAGGCCCTAATTGCCATCCGTACTTATATCTCATTATATAGAATTATTATCCATAAAAATCATAAGAAATAACAAAGTTATTGATTTTTAAATCCTTCAGGAGTGTTAAAAACTAGAAATAGGAAAAATATTTCTGTTACTAGTATTTAATAAACGCCTTATCCATTAGGCCATGAGGGCCTTTTAAAAACAAAAATTTGTATCATAATAAAAGAAAAAAGTGAATACATTATTAAAGATGTTTCATCCATCTCTATAATTTTTAAAAAATCGTTAGTAAATCTTCGTTTAAGAGTGGTTTGTAAATGATGGGATCCATAAATATGATAGATGTTAACTGTTAGTAAAAAAAATCCAGAGAAAGATTCTGAGTTATAAATGTGAAGATTCCATTCCATCATGGTTAAAGTTAAACAATGAAATTGTATATGAGGAGTTGGTGAAGTAGGTAGCACATTCTTCCTTCATTGAGGACTGAGTTGAAAGATTGTTAGAAAATTAGCTTCATCATCTTATTCTTGTGAGGACTCATTAAGGAGGCTTCATATAGAGGCAGGGAGAAGGGCACGATCCATCATCATCACCTTCGCTTGTGATATGGAACACAAAGTCTGTGTCACCGGCGCTTCAGGCTTTCTCGCTTCTTGGCTCATTAAGCGACTTCTTTCCTCCGGCTATCATGTCATCGGAACAGTCAGAGATTCAGGTTTTTTTTTTTTTTGGATAACTTAAAATCATATGTTACATCAGAAAAATGTCTGTTAATTTCGTAAGTTTGTCATTTAACTAGCTACAACACGCAGGGAAGCAGAAGAAGTATGAATACCTATGGAGTCTAGAAGGAGCAACTGAGAGACTCCAACTAGTCCAGGCTGATTTGATGGAGGAGGGAAGCTTCGACAACGCAATCATGGGATGCAAAGGAGTCTTCCATGTCGCTTCTCCCGTACTCAGCATTATAACTGATCCTAAGGTACATATCACACACATCGTACATGTACATGGTACTGATCGAAAATAGTCTAAGTGTGAGTCAAAAGTCTCACATTAGATAGAAACAAAGTTAAATATTATATAAAATCAAATTCTCTTAAGATTTTTTAGTAAAAGTGGTGTCAAATATTTTATATATGTAAGATTAATTTCATATAATCATAAAAATTCACAATCTCTCAATAATTATAACATATCATATATGAAAGAATATATAACCCAACAATTATATCAGAGTCGATAGTTCAACCTAAAAACTAGATTTTAATTGTTTACTTGTACCATGGTCCGTACGTAGTAACATGAAGTATCTTAACATTGTAAAAAAATAGACTCAGATCTTGGAACCAGCAGTGAAAGGCACTCTTAACGTGTTGCGGTCATGTCGGAAGAACGCAGCTCTTGGTCGTGTGGTATTAACCTCGTCATCTTCGACTCTTAGGGTAAGAAATGATTTTGATCCAAACATACCACTAGATGAATCATCGTGGAGCTCCTTGGAATTCTGCGAGAAACTCCAGGTAATAAGAATTTATGTTTTCGGGCATCAAAATAAAGCATGGGTGGGTTGTAATTTTGTAGCGTGTATATCTTGAAGGCATGGTATGCGATGTCAAAGATCGAGGCAGAAAGAGCAGCATGGGAATTCTGCAGAGAGAATGGGATAGATTTGGTGACAGTTCTACCATCATTCATCATTGGACCCTGTTTGCCACCAAATTTATGTTCTACTGCATCTGATGTTCTGGGCTTGCTCAAAGGTACAAGCATTGCCCTTAAGGTTGGTACATTTTTTTGGAATAATGATTGGTTATTGTAATTGATTTAACAGGGGAAACGAAGAGATTCCAAGTGCTTGGAAGAATGGGATATGTTCATATAGATGATGTTGCCCTTTGCCAAATCCTTGTTTATGAAGATGCAAGCTCCCATGGTAGATACCTTTGCAGCTCTGTAGTCATGGACGAAGATGAATTAGCTTCATTGCTAGCCAACCGTTATCCTACTCTCTCCATCTCCCGGTTCGTCAATGAAATAATATTTTTTTTCTTCAAATAATTCTCATTACATATCATCATTCTCTTGTAACTTCTACATAAGAAAAGAACAGTGATAAGTAAATTAAATATTGTCTTTTTGTGATTTTCAGGTTCGAGAAAGTGGATAGACCATATTACGAACTCAACACTGAAAAGCTGAAGAGTCTGGGATTTAAATTTAAGACCGTCGAAGAAATGTTTGATGATTGCATTGCATCTCTTGTTAAGCAAGGTCATCTCACAATTCCTGAATGTCAACATAACATTTGATGAACTTCGTAGTTAGTTGAGACTGTAATGAAGCTGAATGGCCAATAACATTATTAAGTTTATAGTATGTCATATGTATTGTGATGTTTATAATGTTTAGTTACAGGGTAGTAGTATAAAAATATTAAATAAAAAATTATAGAAATGATTATTCAAATTCACATTTGGGAAAAACATATCAATCTAGACCTAATTAATACGAATAATCTTCTAATAACTGTTGTGAACTTTTTTTGCTACTATATGTACCGACCACCTCATCATACAACCCTCAATGCACATTATTAAATAACTTCAACAAACAAATAATAGATATAAATCAACAAATTTCATTTGACTTTCAGAATAACTTTTAACTTTATCAATGTTATCATACCATAGTGTTATATTTATTTATTATTTAAACTTAAGACATTATGGTTAAGATATTGTAAATATTTTAATGTCATATTTTGTTTTGTAAGATGATAAACTCCTCCAAAAAACATATTTCTTTTTATAATCTCAAAATCATAATTTCGTTATCAATAGTTTTTGTTCTTCTTGAACACATGTAGAATAGAAAGAGGAAGAGATATCTTACAAGTAAATATTCCATTATCTAATAGTGAAAATTATGATCTAAAGTAGATAGATTTATGAGAAGTCGTGAAAGAAGATGACATTAATGAGTTGTTGCATAGAATCCTATCATGGACCAAATCAAAATGCAAAAGGAAAAAGAAAAAAGATAAAGAAGCCAAATGTGAAGTTATTTGTAGGTGTTTCACAAATGATCTTCACCATGGTCATGACACTAATTGGGTCATCCAAAGGTGACCTTAAGTTCCACATTGAGTAAAAGTGAGAAAATGATATAAAGATGAAGACTCATAAACTCATTGTCTTAAGATTTTGAGTTAGAGATGGTGCTATGTAAGTTGGACTCATATCTCATTGATATTATGTTTTTGGGTAATTCTCTCTTAAAAGACTCATTGCCTAAAGTAAAAAAAAAAAGGGGATATGAAGACATAAAAATGCTAAATTTGATAAGGGAGTTTGAGCGGGAAAGGATGAAAGAGTCTTAAGATCGTGCGGTTGAAAATACTTTACTCACAAACAAATTTTTTTTTTTCGTTTTGTCCCTACTGCAAAAAGAAATCACCAAAGCAACACAATAAGTGTTGATGGAGACCAGATGAAAAATGTCACAAATGCGATTAACTGAGACATTTAGAAAAGATATATAAATATCACCATCGTCAATTGTCATTAATTTTTAATATCTTATGTGTTCATAAAATTTGTTGAGTGTTGTTCAACTTCTACATAAAAGTTATAAAGTATCATTTGAAAAACAAATTGAGTGTGATTAAAGATGCTAACAACTTATAAATACTCAAAGTTCATATAAAAGACAAGAGTTTTGTTTTAGATTTGATAAAATAGGGGTTTACTACAAATGAAAAAACTATAAAAGAAAATTCAAAATTAAAAAGAAGATAAATATCTCTTTAAGAAGTTGAAGTTCAATGGCAAAAGAATATATAACGAATAACATTCTAACACCCATTAAATGTCCAATGTTATTATCATGAAATTAATAAAAGACAACAAATATGAGATATGTAAGAGAAGATATATATTAAAGAATATGAAAATAAATGAAGATGTGATCTCACGAAAAGAAGAACTTTAATCAAAGATTAGGATAAAGCTAATCAAATTTAAAATTTAGAATTTTAAAAATCAATATTGAGAAGGCAAGATCAAATGTTAAGAGTATTTTGTTTATTTTTTTTTAAATTAGTTTTAAAAAATATTTCAATTTCTAAAAATATCTTATAAATAAAATAAATAAATATATTTATTCATTGTTTAGATTTAAAAAATTAAGATGGAGATAATATAAATTTCGATATTATCTTATTTTACATGGAGGGTAAATAAATAGAAAAGTGACAAATTCCTTCATATAACATTTTTTTTCTATTTCTTATGTTTTCAAAATTTCAGCAAATCCAAACACTATCTAAAATTGGTTATAAAATATTTGGGGAATATATAAATTCTAAAAACACTACGCCACAAAAAGATTAATATCAAACATAGATATTTAACTTTTTTTTTTCAATATAAATAAATCTCTTATAAATGATGAACAATTATGGAAATGTTTCTAAAAAATATTTTATATTTTTTCTATGATATGTACAAATAATTTTAAAATATTAATTTCGGTATTTGAAGAGATAAATTTTCTAAGGCCTTATAGTCAATAGACGCTCAAAACTAGTTATTAATCATACAATGAACCATTACCAAACCATTACCAAAGACAAAAAAAAAAAAAAAAAAAAAAAAAAATCTGAAATACTCATTTTGCGTTAAAACATTTTTTTTTTAAGAAAGTGAAATGTGCATTCTAAAACAAGAGGAAAAGGGAGTGTATCTAAGTTTATGAATGGAATAAGAGTCAAAATTAGTTTATTCTTGAGAAGAAATATATGTGGCGTTATATAACCAGGTTTAAGCAAAGTAAGTTGTGTGAATGATGAGCCACTATCATATTGAATACTGCAGCGTCTTCTGCCAATAGATATTAAGCCATTTTTTTTAAACGGCCCACAAAAATGGAGTGTGTTGACTTTTGCGTTCCCTTTTCAGTTACTATTCATTGCAGACGTGTGGGGCATCCACAATTTTTGTCTGCAAGTAAAGACAAGGTAAAAGAGAAGAAGAATCATGCATGTTCAACTTTTCTTTGTCTAACTTTGTTATTTCTATATTACAATTGTTCAACATGAAAAGAAAAAGTATTTTATTGTTTTAATCGTAAATCAATAATGAAAAAAATGATGGTAATCTAAACAATTTCTAGAACTACTGAATCAAATAAACACTTGACTTTCATCAAGTGAGGTCATGCATGCGCAGAAGCTTCTTGGAAATATTTGTAAACAACGTCGACTTTGAGATGGTTCCGTTCTGACACAAGAATTTTCCTTGAAAATGTTGAAACGTAATTTCCGACATGTACATCAAAAGCACAACGCTCAAATCCTCATATGTCAATGTTCACCGTCCTGCGATAATTTTCCAAGCTTTTTCTTCAAGTTCTTGTATAAGAACCTTTCTCTGACAAAGTTATTGCTCCTCAAGGAATTTCAAGCTCAAGAATATGGATCCAATGTTCTATCTTGCAGTTAGAACCAATGATATAACCACATTTTCTAGCCTAGTTAAAGAGAATGAAGAAATTCTCCAGCAGAGAACAGCAGATTCCTTCAGCACTCCATTACACCTTGCTTCCAGGTACGGCTGCACCAAAATAGTATCTGATATTGTGAGATTGTGCCCTGACATGGTTTCTGCTGAGGATAAAAACATGGAGACACCGGTTCACGAGGCTTGCAGACAAGACAATGTTGTTGTCTTAAAGTTGCTGTTGGATGCCAATTCCTCAGCTGTTTGTAAGCTTAATCTGGATGGGAAAAACGCTTGCTTTCTAGCTTGCAGCCATGGCCATCTTGACATGGTGAAACTCTTGCTCAATCTATCTGAGAAGGTGGAGCCAGTAGCAGCAGGGTTTGATCAATCTTGTATCCATATTGCTGCATCAAGAGGGCACACAGGTAAACATAAAACTACTTTTTCTCCACTGAGTTTGAGTGATTTTTAACTTTTATCGACTCTCACGTCCCATGAGTCAGTTCCTGCTAACAGTTTTAGATAGCTAATCTAAGGAATTTGAAATTTTCTGACAGATGTTGTTAGAGAATTGTTGAATAAGTGGTCAGAACTTACTCAAGTGATTGATGATAACGGGAATTCACCATTGCATCATGCTTGTGAGAGAGGACACAGAGAGATTGCATGGATCCTACTAAGACGTGATCCAAATCTTGGTTTACTACACAACAACAATGGCTATACACCATTGCACCTGGCTGTGATGAACGGGAAAGTCTCTATCCTTCAAGATTTTGCGTCAAGCATTGCTGCCTCACTAAACCGGATCACTAGAGAGGAAGAGACAGTGTTCCATTTAGCTGTGAGATATGGATGGCACGATGCATTGGAATTCTTGGTACATGCCTCCAATGGTACCAATCTATTGCACTGTCAAGATCGTTATGGCAACACCGTCTTACACCTTGCGGTCATAGGCAAACGCTACAAGGTAGCCTCTACTTCTCTCCCTTTTGCAATATCATTTAATTGTTGATTCTGTGATGAAAAATTGCTAGGACTTCAATCCATAAAATGAACTATCATGAACTAATTATGGTACATCCTAGCCAATCTAGCTTCATGTGTCAGTAGTTGTGCTCATAGTTTCTTTTATGATGATTGCAGATGGCAGAGTTCTTGATCAACAAGACAAAGATGGATATTAATGCTCGGAACTCTGGAGGGATCACAGCACTTGATATCCTAGTTCAGTATAAGGACAGTGCAGAAAATAGGCAATTGCAAGCCACTTTTATAAGAGCTGGTGGTAGAAGAAGCATTCAATCTGTGTCTCCAGTAGCATCTAATTCTGTGTCCCCAGTAGCATCTAGTCTTTCTATGTCATGGAGGTTTACACCTAATCCAGTGGAATTGCCGAATCAAAATGAATCGGTTACTGCTTATTATGATTCTGCAACAAGCACCAAATCTAGATCACCTTCCCAGCCTCAAATGAGTGAGATAACTGAGAATGGAAACTATAAACCATACCCAACAAATTCAGGGAAACAGAAGAAGCATCAAACCAAAAGAAAAGTGGAAAATCTAAGTAACTTTTTCTATAGTCAGAGCAACAGGAAGAAGCACTATGAGATGCACAGAGAGGCAATACTGAACGCGAGGAATACCATTATAATAGTAGCTGTTTTGATTGCAACTGTAACTTTTGCTGCTGGTATTAGTCCCCCTGGTGGTGTGAACCAAGCAGGAGCAGTGGGTGAGTCAACGGTGGGAAAAACAACTGCCTTCAAGGTGTTTGTGATAAGTAACAACATAGCACTATTCACATCTCTATGTATAGTAATTGTGCTTGTTAGTATCATTCCATTTAGAAGAAAGGCACACACAAGATTGTTGGCAATCACTCACAAGGTAATGTGGGTGGCTGTGGCATTTATGGCTACTGGCTATGTTGCAGCCATTTGGGTGATCTTGCCACACAGTCCAGAGATGCAATGGCTATCTGTTGTGTTACTTGCTCTGGGTGGTGGCTCTCTGGGCACAATCTTCATTGGTCTCAATGTGATGCTGATTGAACACTGGCTCAGAAAATCAAAGTGGAAAAAGACTAGGAAAGAAGGAGATGATGTAGCTGCAGACAACGAAAAGGAAAGTCAAAATTCAGATATTGAGAGCTCTTATTCAAAGGGTTACCATTCATACTGATTAATCTGTCTCTCAAAATCAGAATGCTGTGTGAAAAAATTCTTCTAAAACTACATCACACACTAAAATAACACAGAAAAAAATTTAAACCTGAAATGAGGGTATGAGTAATGGAAATTTTATTCCATCTCTCTTGAAAGATTGTCCCTGACCTTGTTTGTTAAGTGTTTGAGTACAGATAAATTTAGACAAAGGAAACAGAGTCTCAATTTAAGGTGTGTGGAGTGGAGAGTCTTGAACTTGGGCCTTACACTGTTATCGTTAATTAAAAGTCTGTTTTTTAATACAGCATAACTTTTTTTTTATAACATGATACGTGATATTTTAAGTAGCTTTTAGAATATTGAGAATAAAAAATTGAAAATTCATTTAAAAAATGTCACTTAAGATTGTAAATTTCTTTTTTTAAAATTTAATAGTTAAAAAATTATTTTCCACATTAATATTATACGCCTTAAATATAAATCTTTATAAATCTTACTACTCAAACTATATATAATGTCATCTTGCATCTGTCAATTTATAAAATACATCACAAAATTAATTTTTTCATTAATTCATGGATGAAACTAACATATTTATCAAGTGAAATAAATTATTCATGGATGAAACTAACATATTTACTAAATGCTTTTCTTTTCGGGTGGGAAATTTGTAAAATGGGGTCCCTTTGACCAAAATTTTGTAGAAAAGGGTCCTTTGAAAATTTATTTACAAAACTGGGTCGTTTCGTCAGGGGGGAGGACGACTTTAAAAGTGAAGTCGTCCTCCCAAAGGCCGGTTTCACCTTTTTTTTTTTTTTTTTTTTAGAAAAAATGGAAGTCGTCCGGCTGAAGGCCGGTTTTTGCTTTTGCGTTAGTGAAGTCGTGTTTACGGATGACGACTTCATTTTAGTTTTTTTTTAAAAACAGTAAATGGTAATAAATTGAAATAAAAATAGAAATAAACTTTAATATATTTTTTAAATGATTAAAAATACGACCCAGTTTTGCAAAAAAATGTCGTCAAGTTATGGTGCTGGTCCATCACATATGTTTGGCACCACAGCCATGACACCACCATCTGCCTATTATCCAGGATCTTCATCATCAATGCCATTTTATCCTCCGCCAATACCTTCCCAATCACCACAAATTCCGCAAACTGTCCAAAGTCATCAAGATGAAGATGATGATGATGATGATGAACCACAACAACAACAACCTCAAACACGTCCCAACAGACCGAGAAGAAGACCAACATGTGGAACTAGAGGACATAGATGACTGTTTCTTATCTTCTAGTAACTAAATTATTGTATTTTAATTTTTAATCAATTTAAAAATATATTAATATTTATTTTTATTTTTATTTTTATTTATTAAATTTATTGTAAAAAAAAAAAAAAACTCAAAATGAAGTCGTCATCTTGAAAGACGACTTCCCAGGGTGCCAAACGTAAACCGTTACCCTACCTGACGACTTTGTTTTTGAAAAAAAAAAAAAGAAACCGTTATCGTGGAGGACGACTTCACCCTCAAAGTCGTCCTCCCCCTGGTGACATAACCCAGATTCACAAAAAAAAATTTGAAGGACCCCTTTTTACAAATAAAAGTAAAAAGAACCCCAATTTACAAAAAAGCCTTTTCGGGTACTACAAAATTTTACATCCAACCAATTTTTACACATACTTCACTTGTTTATCTTTCGATCTCTTTTTTCTTTTACAAATACAAAAGTTAATTTTTTTTAATGATTAAAATACCCGTAAGAGTGAGTTATAAACTGGTGAGTGTTAAAAAAGTATTTTTCTTTTTACTTGTTCAGATTGCATGAATTACACACTTTGAACGTTGAATTATTTAGTTAAAAACACCTCGCCGGAGTGGAATGATATAAGTAGTTTTTACTTCTGGTCATCAAAATCATCTATTAAGAAAAAATCAGACTCTTGCAGTGAATATTCAATTTGAATGTTGAGAAGTTTGCATGACCAATAGTAAAGTCATGGCCATAAATACACTGCTAAAATCCACAATGATCCTAAGGTAACTAAAACAGTAAAAAAAGAGTTGAAACTGTAATCACTAACCTAAACATTACAGAAGCAAACAAAAACAAAAACAAAAACAACTAGTTGGTCATCGTAACCTTAACAAACACATTCAGGGTGCTAACAGCACCACAATAACAAACGTGATCACCAAAACAGACATAGAAGTAGCAGTAAGCATCACTGAGGCTGATGTTGAATCCTCAAAACCTTGATCAGAAGGTGGAGGGGCCATTGGTGGAAGCCCTTGCGGCGGAAGAGAAATGGGTGGTGGAGATGAAAATCGGTGTTCATGAATCACATCCACGTCTAATCTTTGCCCATTCTTGCAGTGTTCATTGTTTCCACTGATGAAGTAGAAGTCCCCGGGCCTGTCAAGGTTAAAAGTGCTCTTACCATTGTCAAAAGCTGTGATAGGGTTACTTGCATCACAATTCATGTAATCCAATTTCTCCACACTGAGAACCGAGTCATTCTGGTACTCAAAAACTGCGTAAAGAACAACGTTAATGCATTTGTTTCCATGACTTCACTACAAAACTGACCAAATGAAAATCATGATATGCATAGTAACAATGAAAGTGAAGTGATTCAAGAAGCTTACCGAGAGCATCACCAACTTGAAACCTGTTCCTCTGAGCCCATTGGCTATAAAACTCAGTATTGTTGGGGTCAGGTTGGTGCCAACCGAGGCTACCACCAACGTGGTAATGAATGGAAGCGTGAACAGAAGTGTTGGTGGCAGCCATGAAAATGATGAGACAAGTACATAGGACGATCGAAAGGGAGGCCATGGTTGTTGTCTTGTTTTTCTCGTTTTTGTCGCAACAATGTATGGAAGCAATGGATGGTGGTAAACGAATAGAAATGGAAGAGAAGAGTATATATAGAGAAGATGAAATATGAAGTGAGAAAAGGTTTGGTTAGTGGGAAGTTTTAGTGGTAACGTGTGGCAGTGTTCATGCAGCTGAATTTGTGGAGAAACATACTATGTAACTGATCACTGAATATCTTAGTGTAACCGCCATTTTGTTATATATAATTTTAATAGTGAAATATATAATTGAAATAAAAAAAATGATTTGTGTGGGAAGATAATAGAGTTAATGTTTTTCAGGTAGAGATGAACGGGTAAAAATGTCAATTTACTTAATTTGTAAAAAATGAGAGATTTAGTGATGAACTGTAACCACCATTAAGTACTGCTCACACGTTATCACCAAAATTGTCCACTAACTAACCTCTTCTCATTCAATCGTTCGTCTCTTTTATATTTACCTAATCATCATGATTTTGGTGTGATTTTTTCCTTTTTAAATCTCTTTATGAACCCTACTCAGAGTTAAATTACTTTCTTGCGTATGAAAAGATAAACATCATCCATTCAGAGATAAGAAAAAAACACTGTCATTTATATATTATAGTTTTTCAGTTTTTCATAAACAAGTAAACAGGTAAAAATGTAAATTTGGGAAGAAAAAAAAAAAAAAAATAGGGATTTACCTTCTTCACTTCTTTCTGTATAACTGTCATTAAATATCATCCACATTTCATATGATGTTAACATGCTTAAATATACACTAAATTAATATTTTTTAATAAATTATATTCTTAAGTTTAGAAATGCAAAATATATTAATGGAGATTACTCATGTTAATAAAATTTTGCTTTTCAAAATACATCATTTTTGTGAAATAAAAGAACCTGCATAATTGAGTTCACAATTCAATATTAAAATATTTTGATGATAGGCGGTTCCACATTCATGCATCTTATCTGCAACTAATTAGATGAAGAAAGTAGGTAAATCTCTATTTTTTTAAATTATAATCATTTTACTTTACCATAACATTGTTTCTTCTTCAATTATGTTTATCTTATCATAACCAAATCAATTCTTACAATTCACATAAAATTTAAATAGAAAAAAAAAATCACATTAAGGATGGAAGATCATATATATTCTTCTTGGTTTACCAAGAATGTCAATCTCATCAATAAAGGGAAGGATGATTTATGGTGAAACATTGTTCAAACCTCGTTTTTAATTGAAAGTTGATTTGTTTTCTCCTCACGTATATTTCTATTTTTATTCATTGAAAATAATTGATGTGTTATCCTCTATATAAATAATATTTTATCTTATTTAGAATAGGATGACTTCTAAATTTCTATTTAATCTTTTCTATTTTTCTTTTATTTTATTTTGATTTTATGGATAATGTTTTTGTTTATATGCACACTATAGAATTTTCTGACAATAAAAAAAATTAATTATCATATCCTATTGTAGCAGTAGAACTATGTTAAAAAACAATTGTGAAAATTTATCAGAATTGGCTTTTACATTGCTATACAAATCTATCATATATGTATACAAATGTAGAGTAAAAAAGTGTAATATTTTGTTTAAACCAAGCAGTGTATTTTATTGGGCAAGTAGATATAAGTGATCATATATACAAATACTTTTACCTAACGTGTTCTTTTTAATATTTTATATCATATACTCTAATACTCTAATGTTACTATCTTTTTAATCACTTTATTTTCATTATATCATATCTCTTATTAAATTATAAATATACTCGTTTTCCTTTTCCACCAAAGAAATACTTTCTTAAAAAAGTCTGAAATTGGAAATACACAATCCCATTCGACAACCATTTTTTTTCTATTTTTTTATATACACATACTTCAATCAACCCATAGAAATTATTTTATTTATTTTATTTCAATTATATTTTTAAATTATAACATTTTAGTTATAATTATTTCTAAAAAAAACTTTTAATATTTAATATTTTTGATTTTTTGACAATCTAAATTCCAAGGACGTCGGTTATATAGACGGCCGACGTTCAAAGATGTCAGTTATAAGGGAGTCTACGTTTGTTGATGATAGATTCTGGAAAGCCTAAACTGTCGTCATTTTATAGCAGATTTTGACTATGGCAGTGTAACTCCAGGTGTCAAAAGTTGTCACCTTTTTTTAATTTTCACTTCAAAAAAATCGGTGAAAGAAATTTTTTTAAAAAAGTTTCTAAAATTGCTAAAAAAATTTGTGTAAATTAATAAAAAGAAAGTGTTAAACTAAATAATTATGCAATAATATATAAGTGCGCAATCAAAAGTATATGAAAACCAAAAATCAACCTCATATCCAAATGTCTCAACTTTATCTATCAATTGACATCAGGATTAAGTGGGTCAACATCAAACAACGTCATTTTGGCAATTGACGCCCGGATTCAAAAGAACAACATCATTTTTTATGTTTTATTTATGAAAAAGTCACCCGGACATTTTTTGCATTGACTGATTATTGGACTAACGTTCAAATAATTGCCCATTTTACACTAATGTTTATATTCTACTATTGAAATTATATATATAATAAAAACAATTACGGCAAAAACATATGTAGATGTTAAAATAAAAAGAAAACCATTTTCAATAACTAGCCTACTAACACGGAAAACTCAATGAAAAACAACCATCGATATAACAAAATTAAATAAACCAAACAAGAACACAGAATTATGTTATTAAATAATAACAAAAATGGCAGAAATAGACATTTCATCCAAAAAGATACTTAATACTGTATTATAATGTACTAGTGGAAAAGTAACATTCCATATCATCGTTATATAAGAAATAGTGTGGATGATGTATGATGCATTGTTAGAAAATGTAAATAAAATTGTGGAAAAGACATAATACTTAAAACTAATATGATATTGATTCAAGTAACTATTACATGGACGACAACAAAGGCATAATCAGAAATGCCAGAGATTGGTGGGAGTTAAACAATAGTTCAGGAATGTCTCTCTGCAGAATAATAGTTGAGATCGTAACTTGGCTTTCCAGCAAAACGTTCTGGCAAAGGCTATCCAACAAAAATTATGTCCATACTCTGTAAGGACTTGGGGTAAAGAATGTACTATAATACAAAAAGAAGGTACAGTAAAAATATTCCCCAAAATCTGCAATTTGTTATGCGTGGCTACTCAAACTTGCTTCCTTTCCACTATCGATGAGTTTTTGGAATTCTCTGCACTTGGCAATCCGTATGTCAAGTATGCTGGGAGGCATTGGTTTTAGAGAGCCGTGCAAATCTACAAGACGGAAGAACTCTTGTTTGGTTAAGCTTTTCTTCTCCATCAGTGCATTCACCACAGCATCCATCAGCGTTCTATTTTTCTCAAGAATCTGAAATACAAAATAAAGTTTTCACTTTTACTAAATAAACAGAAGCATATTCTTCGACAATAATCTTTCTCCTTCCTTCCATTACAACATACCTCTTTTGCTCGTTCATAACACGAATCCAGAATTCGCATTGCTTCCGAATCAATATCCTGAGACAATGAAACATGTTGAAATTGTAAGTTGGCCAAATACTATCATTGCCAAAGCAGCAAATAAGAAACATCGTACGAAAATAAAACTCAAGACAGAATCCATACATTAATTCGGTCGGACACCCAGAAGTTGGACATTCCGTGATACTTCTCGGAAAGCCCACCAAGAACAAATGTTCTCGCTGCAGACCTAGCGTTGTCTGCAGTTTCAGCCCATATCGTACTCAACTGAAAGATTGAAAATTAAGTTAAATTTTTCTACATGTCCAAAACGTACCCATAATAATGTATGAGCAAATAAAAAGGACCAACAAAATAAACATTTGACACAGATAACTTGTGTACTGATATAAAACCTATAATTTACAAAGGTAAAAATATTAAGCAATAAATCATAACGAATAACATCAATGACTAACTCAGAAAAAGAGTCATTTTTAGATTTTCTCTGACCCTATAGAAATCTGAAGTCCATATACTTTAATTAATTTTCCTTCTGATCCCACTCACAGAAATCCAAAGTCCCAAGAAAAAACATTCGTGTGTCATTCATTAAGGCTAGTTGGTTGACCAACACCTTAAAACATGAACGATGGTGGAAATAATTTTTTTTCATTGCATTATTTGTTTGACCTGGTTGTGTATTTACCTTTAGCTTTAGAAATGCAAAAATAGAGTAAGGAAGTCTGTGGAAAGCATGTAAAACTATTCTATTACCTGACCACTCCCAAACCAAAGTTCATCAGCTGCACGTGGAGCTAGTTGAACAGTAATATGATCAAGGAGGGATTGTCGACTGCACCGTAGTAGCAATTAAAATTTAAGAGGAAAATAATAAGGGAAGCAAAAAACACAGTTTGCAATGCAATTTGGTCGTGCAGTAATAATTTAAAATGCATAATGCAGGCAGCCTTTGAAAACAGACAAGCATTTCATTTGGAAAGCATTCTCCAACAGCTAAATATAAGGAATACAGGTTTAATTAAATAACCCATACGTGAGCATTCCATTATTAAATTTGACTGAATCCATCTTCACCCGAACATAGCCCAATTCCCTACCAGCTCTAGGAGCAATTGTGACCTACACCAATGCAAACAAAAAGCTAAAATGTCACATTTCTTGTCAGCAACATTCAGATAACAGATATTCATGAAACAGAGTAAAGAGAATTTTTGTTATGAGAATAAAGACAACAGAAAGTAAATTTCAAAAAGATATAGAACAAAATACCAAATGAAGGTCAACTTCCTGAATTGCTAAACCGTAATGTCTACTCTAGAGCATTGTGGAAGCATACAGATAACCAGAAACAAAGGACAAGCTTCTACTTTGCAAGCTATTGTTCTAAGTAAGATGCAGCCATTTTCCATTCAATATAACAGTTAGTTTATGTTTTGGCTAAATGTTTCTTTTAGCATTGCATTTGTACTGTTGTATTGTCAACTTCAAATATTATCCATAAGTACCATATTATATGACTCAAACACCAAAAGCATGGCACACAATAATATTCATAGTAAAAGGAATGGAAAAAACAACTATTTTTAAGATGGGGGACAAGCAGAATCTTGCTTGGATCCTTTTTCCATGAACTTAGTTTCTTTCAAATTGACTTCAAGCGCAGTTTTTTTCTAATAAAATTGGCCTTTTACTAATATTTTGCATATATACCAGCAGGAAAGATTGCATGCAAATGACTTTGCACATGAAAATACTTGATATAACTATTAAAGAAAATAAAATATTTTTAGGGCGTTTACAAAATAATTCAATTCTAACAGAATTCATCGTTTCAAACAAGACAAAATATGGCCAACCAAAAAATAAAATGGAAAGTGTTAAGCCCTTACAAACTCTATATTTTTAAGATCAGGAAAGTTCACAGCCATGACAGCCATTGCAGCTTCGTTTATAGCTACTTGTTTCCATGTCTCGGTGCTTCTTTCCTTTCTATCTAGCATTCCTCTTTCCTCCATTTGTGCAGCTTGTAATAAGTCATCAGTAGTAATCTGCAATAGTGAAAGAAAGAAACGATGCACTGTCAACTACAACGTTACAGCAACCAACTAGTAATTCCTTTCCTTATGTACATGTATGAAATGTGTGTCCACTTTTACCTTATCATAAGAAATAAAAATTAATTCTTCTAATTATTATTAAAAAAATAAATATTACTAAACTTATAAAAAATATATTCTCAAAAATTAATTATAAAAAAAGTTTACAAAATGTAAAGTGTAAAATGATTAATAAGGTAGTTTACATTGATAATGGGTAGCATGGGTAGTGAAATGTGTATACCAAAAATTTACAAAAAACAATCCCCTTTATTAATAGTTATAGATGTACGAAAGTTTTCTTGTGCCACATTAAGAAACTTCTTTTTGTGGAGACTGGAGACACAGAAACTGGTAGCATTCTTTTAAGAGTTACAAAGTAAATGAATGTATTATTCAATGAAGCTTGCCCTTAAAGTCAGAGAAACATTTTTCTTTGCTTGCTTGATTTTGGAAATTGCTAAGGATATTGAACGCGGGATGCCATACACAATGCAGCAATAACTTTACCGATTTCCTGTAAGGAAATTACTGAATAGTAACTATCTGGCAATATTGTATATTGAAGCCGTTACCTCAGTCCTCGAGTCACGCATCATATTGATGGCAGCAACCTCAATTATGTTCGCTAACTCTGCACCAACCATTCCATCAGTCATACCAGCAACAGCCATGTAATCCACATCTTCAGCCATTGGCTTTTTACGAGCATGGACCTATGACACCCAGAGTGTAAAATTTTTAATAGGCAAACTATTAAAGGTGCCATAAATCACAAATCAACAACTATGAATGAAAGAAAATAAATAACCAAATCCTGAATGCTACATGCAGATGAAATATATAGAGGAGCTGCTACCTTTAGAATTTCTATGCGGCCAATTAGGCCGGGCTTGGGGATATATATTTTCCGATCAAACCTGCCAGGTCTCACAAGTGCAGGATCCAGGATGTCTGGTCGGTTTGTGGATGCAATGGTGATCACCTCTCCCCTTCCTTCAAACCCATCTAAGCACACCAGGAGCTGGAGCATTCAGTCAATAGGAAACATCAACCAATATAAACACAAAATTTTACTTAAGAAATGCAGATCGCAAGTTTAGCACTGCCAGCTTAACCTGATTAAGAGTAGCATCACGTTCCTGTCCACCAGAACCTTTAATCAAGCCACGCTCCCTTCCAACGGCATCCAGCTCATCAATGAAGACAACAGATGGGGCCTGAAAAATAATATACAGAAATGGAGTCTGTTGACCGAAGCTAAAAAAAAGTAAATTTCAAGAGAAGACAAGAAAATGCTGTATAGTAAAAAAGAAAGGTCTCCAATCAGCTCGGAACAAATATAACGAGGAACAAGGGGATGTGTCAAGTTTACATGCTAATGCACAAAATAAATTAGTTGCAAAATCCAACTAATAATTTGGCTTTAAACAAGTAAGAAAAATTGTTAGAACACTGCGGAAAAGATAAAAAAAATATCACGTACATTATCCCTGGCTTCTTGGTAAAGTGCACGGACACGAGAAGCCCCAACACCAACATATATTTCCACGAACTGTGAAGCAGAAATAGAGAAGAAATTAACCCCTGCCTCACCAGCCACTGCCTTGGCCAGCAATGTCTTTCCCACTCCAGGGGGTCCACAAAGAAGTATACCACCTGGTGAAGTCACCAATTAACATTTCAACTTTAAACAAGTCAAATGTAAAGCGCAGTGATCTCTTCCTTTCCTTATTTTTCTAGTAGACAAATGATATAAAGACTATGTGAATATAACCGATAATCAAATATGTATCCAAGCGCAAGATTGGAAAATGCCAGAACTAGTCCCTGGAAACTGTCCTATAAAATTTCATGAATTTTAAGTTTTCCTGTTAAAAGTTTATGATAGTTGAGCAAAAAGAGACCTGGTATTTTCACTCCCCTCCTTCGGTACATCTCTCCATGAGTAAAGAACTTGACAATCTCCTCAAGTTCAAGCCGAATTTTACCCAGACCAGCAACATCACTAAATTTGACATCCACGCCTCTCTCTAGATACTGAGGAAGCCTTCTGTTCTGTGCTCGCCTCACACGCGCTCCTGATCTCATAAACTGCTTTGCCACTTTCAAATAATCATTCTCCTCCCCTTTCCCCTGCTCAATCTCTTCATCATCAGCCTCAATTCCCTCCATCTCTCTCTCCAACTCCCTCATCTTCTTCCTCTCCTCGGCCTCAGCCTGCTCAATCTTCAACCTGTCCTCATAGTCCTTCTTATGCTTCCTATAACTCAGCACCACAGTCCGGTAAAAAATGTAGAAGAACAGCACCCCAAGTGCATTAGCCACATTGCTATTGTTAGCCAAATCGGACCAAAAATACGCCATTCTCTCGTTCCGCTCACTCGCCTGGCGCATCGATTCCCGGTACCTCCTCTTTCTCATCTCCTTCTTCCTCCTCCTCTCCTCCTCCTTCTTCTGAGCCTTAATATTCCTCTCCGTCATCTCCCTCTCTTCCCTCAACCTCCTCAGATCCTCCTCCTTCTCCCTCTTCAACTCCATCCTCATTTTTCTATACTCCGCAGCCTTCTTCGACTCCTTTTTGGGCTTTGTTTCGATATCTTCAGGACTACCTACAAGGAATTTCACCAAAAAAGGGGGCAAGTAAATGTTTGACAACAGAGGAGAAGGCCACTCCGGCCTCTTAAGGGGCGGTGTGTATGCGTTCACACACACTGAATCAATCTTCAACGCATCCCATGAATCCCAAAACTCGCTGTGACTCTCAACCGAAGGCAACACTGTCCTCAACACTCTCGAATCGTCCAAAACAACCAGAACCGCTTCGCTGCGCTGCCTCAATTTCGCAGAACTGGGTTTGATTATGTGCTTCAGCTTCCCATCCTTCTTGAGCTCGATGATTTCGCTGTAGGGAAGGCGATCGGCGACCACGGGAAGCCCTCCAGACCATGTTTTAAGCTCCTCCGGCGAGAGAGCTTCGGGTTTTTTGGCGGACTGTTTTTTGGACGACCGTTTCTTGCCCTTGGTGACGACGGCAGCGGCGGCGGCCGGTTGGGGGAGGGAGGCAGAGATGACGGTAAGGGTCACGGAGAGTTTGAGGAAGTCGAAGCGGTTGTGGTTTGGGGTTTTATGGTTGTCGTCTTTGTCGTCGGCATTGTTGTCGTCATTGTCGGATTTTGGGGTTGGAATTCGCGAGAAGATGGAAGGGCAATAAGCTGGTTTTGGAGGGCTTCTGAATTTGGGGTTTAGGGGAAATGAGGACGAAGAAGAATAACGAAGGAAGCAATGTGAAGCCATGCCACAATGTTTAGTGTTACATTCTCAGATATGGCTACTCCCATGAACCTGCTTCCTTTTCTTTTCGGATAAGTAGTTCTTTTTCCCGTAACAAATAATAATTCATGATATATATACAGTTTAGACATTTCTTATGAAATAAAAATGAGTTAAATATATTTTTAAATTTTAAAATTAGTCTATTTTTAAAATTTTATATAATTTACTTCTTTATGTTTAGAAATATGTAGGTTTAATCTTTCATACTCAAATTTTATTAAATTTATCTTACATTTCAAACACATTTCATGATAATATTTAAATTGTTTATTCCGTTTGATACATTTTCGTTTTAATATTAAGTCAGATAATATTTAAATTGTTTATATATTTTCACTTTATCTTAACCGGTTAGCCGAGGTCCAAAAACATTAATCCAATGAGCTCACGGTTCAATGAATTCAAAATTCTTCTATCATATGTAAGTTTTAAATGTGATTTCTATATATTTCAGTTAGACTTCTACTATATTGAGAAGAACTTTTCTGTCAGGCTAAAAGTCCATCAGTATTTTGAGTGTTCATTGTAAACATAAACTTTTTTATAACTCATGGGCTAATTCCTGGATCACACCACATTCAATCCCGTAAGTGACAAGAAAAAAAATGAATGTTATAATTAGCAATGTGAGAATTGACGACAAAAGGTAATCATTATGGAGACCAGAGAGAACACACAGATAAAGTATATGAATCTTATATATAAAAAGTACAGGAGAAACCAACCACCAATTGCAAAACATCTTTACCTAGTGCGTGCGTCTAAGAAATAATCATTTAACTGCAGCTTGACACCTTTTTAAAAATACATACTTCAAAAAGGTAGAGACATGGAAACAACCTCCAATGTTATTGAATATAACTACACTTCCAAAATGCATAAATCAAACATCATTATGCTCTACCCAAAATCTCAAGTGCATGGGCATTTTAGTTATATATTGTGTTCTCGTTTCTCAAAACACAGGAGTAGTACTGATCTGTGTAGTGTAGTTATCGATAAAATTGATACGCTAAAATGCCACAAATTCTAACAATTGAGATCCAAAGAGTAAATATTCCAACTCAATCCAATGAACAAGACATGCCGAACTTCTTCAAGGTGCACGAAGAAAGTAAAATCATTGCGTACAACAAAACAGAATGATATACTTAATTTGATTCAGCCGAACAACTAATTTAGACTCCAAACATCAAGTCCATGATTTTGGACACCAATGATTTTGTTGGGGAAGCAATGGTTCCTCCAGTCTGACGTGCAGTGGAGTTGCCATTCTGCTGATAGTAAGGTCGAGTAGGCGCTTTCAATGTGCTCACTTCTGAGTTTCTAGCAGAGGGTAGAGGTAAGGGCATAAATCCCTGATTGTTAACCCTTTCATTTAAAGCTTGGCGTTGCATGGGATCCAACAGTTTCACACCAACAATTAGTACTCCATTAATTTGCATTCCATTCTTGTTAAGAGCTTTATGTGCATCGGATCGATTCTGTATTAGCAATAAATCAAGTTGGTTGATAAACAATAGAAAATCACTTTCAAAGAAAGTATAGCAAGGTTTAAAAAATTGAATCACTTCTTAATATATCAAAAAAATTGACAACTACAAGCTCCACGGATAGTCTTGGATTAAAATACAACCATTGATTTATAACGAAAAACATAATTACATTCAAGTAGGGAAAAGATTACCAACCTGATACAAAATGTGCAACCAGTTAGCATCTCTAGGACCAGGAACATGTTTCAAAATTTCACCACATTTTTCAAACTCCCTTAAAACCATGTTAGTATCACCGGGTGAAAACCTGCAGAAAAAGAGCATTGTTAAAAAAACGCATATTGCTATATACAAATACAAAATTAAACTCTGCAAGGTTCATTTTACTTCAAAAATTTCCTTTGATTTCTTTTTCAGAGATTTGTGTGACAGACAGTGAAGCCACGGTATTATCTTCACCATTTCATATACATATAAATTTTCTAGCAAAAATCAAAGTGAAAGTAAAGTAATATTTTTGTACTGTTAGTGAAAATAGGTAATAAAAACATAAAACATATTCTCCATATAAAAAGTACTTTATTTATTGATTTTTCATCCAAAAATAGGTCAACCCACTCCCAGTATACATAGCTCACACCTAGTGAGGAGGTCTGGAAGGGTATATATGCACAACCTTTGCCCCACAAATGAAGAGGCTAATTTTAGGACTTGAACCTGTGACCTCTTCATCACATGGCTGCAACCTAATTGCTGCCCCAAGGCTTACTCTAATCAAATCTCAAAAATAGCTACATAAAAATCTACTGGTCACGTGAAAAAAATTTAAGAGTGTATTCCCAAAAACTGAAAAAAAAAAAACATTAAGGAAAAGGCACACACTAGAATATATGAAAAAATGAAAAAAATAAAATAACTTATTTAATCCTTTCATGACAATGATATATTACATAAGGATAAATGAAAAAAACGAAAAAATGAACAATAACAAAATACAGGGACCAAAAAAAAAAAAAAAAAAACTACATAATTTTAAA
>Ga0214544_1005908_pt1 | contig 23173 bp, 17 predicted proteins | sample CNSS3metaG_FD_160074 | JGI IMG/M metagenome (GOLD analysis project Ga0214544, IMG submission 160074) | Root nodule microbial communities from cowpea collected in UCLA plant growth center, Los Angeles, California, USA - CNSS3 | ecosystem: Host-associated > Plants > Roots > Nodule | place: USA...
GCCTTGCACACACCATAGTTGGCTCTTTTGTCTCTCATTTTTGTAACCTTATTTGACCTAGTTTCTAGAAGCTAGGGTTAGGTTTTTGTAGAGACATCCTTAGGTATCTTTTATTTGCTTAGAGGCCTCTAAACTCTTCTATATAAGGGGTGCTCCTAGACATGTAAAAGGGTTGAACATTTTGAAGTAAAAACACTCTTGTGTCTCAACCATTTATGAGAGTTTCCTCCCTAGGGAGTGAATACTTTTAAGCCTTATCTTGCATAGCAAGTGGCGGCACACATCCATTCATCTTCAAGGTTGCCATGGCTTCTAGCCTAGCCTTGTACTGGCGTGCTTCTCACATTTTTACCATTTCTTTCCTATCCATTTTATGTTTTCTTCTTTCTTTAATTGTTCTTGGTTTTCTATGATTAATGTGCCTTCCATTTCCTTTTTGTTTTGAATCAATCCATTATCTTCTTCTCTTGAGCTTTGTGAAAGGAACCTTCACATCTAGATAGCTTGCTATCTTAATGTCCAGTGGAGATTTCACTTAGTTTTCTTAATTAACTCACACCATATTCAATAATCTTAAAAAGGAACGAGATAATCCTTCATCAGATATGATGATTGTGGCAAGAGAATTCCTGACATAACCATAATTAACAAGCAATTTGGTAAGTTTCCTCACTCTATTTGACCTTCTAAGGATGTATCTTTTTTCTTTTTTTTGATGTAGTTCCTAGTATTAAATAGTTATTGATGATGCTTGTTACTGGGTTCACCTCATTTATGGTGTCTAAATTTCTCATTAGTCTTACTTTTTTTAATTCTGCTATTTAACATATGTCTTGTAATGCCTTCTTCACGGTTGGGAATTTACATTTTTGTGATGTACTCATTAATTTCATAAGCTTCTAGTACTTCTTTCTCACCTTTCCTGCTTCATAGTTATCTTTAGTTAATAACCAAAATACTTTCATATTTAAATTTTAGTTTTTTCCTAATTTCTATCACTGCTTATATTTCTTGGTGACAATTGACTGAAATCGTTTTTCTTTCTCTAATTAGCAAGACAATACAGGTTTGGGAGACGATAAAATTTATGCTCGCTTAACAATAAGTTGAAGGTTCGTGATTGAAAAAGAAATTAGGGAAAACTCAGAATAAATGTTCTATGAAGTCTGATGCAATTCGGATGATCATATCAGAAAACTCCAAGTTTATGTTTTTGTCTTGTTTCCTTTTGTTTCTAGCTAATGTATCCTTATTTAGGTCTACTTGTACATAAATTAATCTGGGTTGTTTTTCTATAATTGTATAAAATATTTTTGTTTTTTTTTTTCCTCTAATTGTATAAAATAGTATTGTTTTTTTTTTCCTGTAATTGATTAGTGTCTTTTGTCATTTAACATTAAAATATGTTTGATAAAGCTTTCTTTAAATTTGTCATCTGTAAGCACTTTAACATAAGACGTAGCATATTAAAAGTTTAATATATCATTAATGTCAAATTTGGTAATTATATATATATATATATATATATATATATTTATTTATTTATTTGGTCGAAGGACTACCAAAGTTGTATACGAAAAAGTTCGTAGGTAGGTTATCTACGAAACTTTTTGTAGGTAATTTATATACGCAGGTTTTCATAGGTAAATTATCTAGGAATGATTTCGTAGGTTAATTACCTATGGTCAACATCGCGAAGCGACATGGTGAAGTCCATATGTTTGTGATTCATTCAATTTGTGAAGTAGAGCTTGTACATATGTTGGAATATTGTCTAGATGAGGATAATGTTGAAGTAGTTAATGGTGTGGATAATGTCATTGAGGCTGAAGTTGTAGAAGAACAAGTCTGAGCTGAATTTGGTGAGGTGGAGGTTGAGGTGCAGTGTGATGCGGCACAATAGGTCCAGCTTGAAAGTGGTGATGTTCAGGGTGAGGCTAAAGAACATGTCTAGCTTGAGAGTCGTGAGGTTGATAATGAGGTCTAGACTGAGACACATAACGAGGGGGTGAAGAGCAAAATGTGGAAGAGGTTGAGGTTGAGGATGGTTGCTCCAATGACTACATAGATGAAGATGGTGATTGTTTAATTGATGTGGATATAGGTTGTGACCCAGGTGTTGGTGGATCATGTTGGACTTCCACTAGTTCGAGGAAAAAAATTAATCACCATGAGAAAATTAATGAAATCAAGAAACATGCTAAAGGTCTCTCTAATAATGAATGGGAATCAAATGAATTGGTAAGTAATGAAGGCTGTGATTCTGACAGTATTGAGGAAGAAACATGTGGAAAGTTTCCCACTTTTTGTATGCCCAAAAGTATGACTGAATATGAATAGGAAGTTGGGACATATTTCGTTAATAAGGAAGAATTTATGGAAGCCATAAGAACATATGGGTTTCAAAGCGGGAGAAATTTGAAATTTGAGATTTAACAAGAATGACAAAAAATGAGTAAGGGTGAAATGTGATGCCTCTATTAAAGCATATATTACTTGGAAGACCTAAAACGAAAAGAAGACTTCAAGCTTCTAAGTTAAAGAAAGATGAGACCCAGGTTAGAAGATGAGGGGTAAGGAAGAAATGTGACATCTGTAAACAACTAGAACACAATAGAAGCACATGCCCACATGCTCTGTAACATCCCGTCAGGATATTACGGATTTATAAATAAAATAAAAGAATGAATTAAATACAATGCATTTAATAATACCACATTTTCCCAAAACGTGGAAAATTTAAATTTTATTAAATGAACAAGTAAAGTTCATAATCATCTGTTCCAAAAACTAAAAGAACAATGTTATAAAATCACCCATCAGGGTTTACAACTGTTTTCAAAAGCAATAAAGAAACATAAGAAATTCCCCAAGTTGAACCCCTCTCCGCGACTAAGCTTCACCTGAGCCACTTGCATCAACAACATCTGCTCTCGTGTATCGCGTACACGATCATCGCCAAACACACGCAGATAGGGTGAGCTTAACAAATAAAACATACACATAAAGTTACAGATATATATAAGCATATAACCATATGTAACTATACATAACTTAAACATCTCACATTGTTCCATTCTTTAATTCCTACCATCTGACCCCCAATCAGATTATTCGTGTTCTACATCGTCTAATGAATTACTTCAAGGTGACTTGCTATCATACCTATCGGCCACAACCGATAGAGCACGTGCGGGAAAACATGCTACGGATCATATACCGTAACGCCAGGTAGAGTTCCCATATACGAACATAGTCCGTATCGTCCCAAGACTATCAAACTCGTCAGCCAACAACTGAGGAGGGCAATCTATCTGGACCCATCCGTACTGGCCACAACCAGCACACTCACACCGACAACACTCGCCAACCCGAGCCACAACTCAAGGGTTCCTCTTGTTCATCTGCCATCCCGAGCCACAACTCAAGGGATGCTATTCCGAGCCACAACTTAAGGAATACCATGTGCTTAACCCCTATCCCGAGCCACAACTCAAGGGATACGTTTCGAGCCACAACTCAAGGAACACCAGCAATCCCACCTTTAAAGCACCACTAGACGCCTTGTAGATCACAAGTACGAAACCACAATTCCAAGCTGCAACAGTATAAATCGCCTGGCGGGGGACACGTGCCGCCAGGCGTTGCCAGCTCCCAGACCGCCTGGCGGGTGTCGCGTACCGCCAGGCGCACAGCACCTCAAAAACTCCCCTCGCTGCAAGTACTGCCTGGCGGTATTACTCTGTTATCATCATATTTAATCCACACCGAAGCTTAAGATTAGGTCAATATTACCTGTTATCATCATATTTAATCCACTCCTACCCACACAAAACAGAAATTGTACCTCATAATATACTATTGGTCCTGTTGTGCATGTGATTAATCATCTCAATCTACTATCTTAGACTCTGACTGGTTTATGTTCGATACCCATCCAACCATAGTTGTGCTTTATACTTCATTCCGAATTAAAACCTATTTTCAAACCTCACGACCCACTCGTGATTTTCCATTCTTTATCCTTCACAACGTGTTATCCCACTCATTGAAACCTTTTTCATTGAATTACCCTTTATTATTTCATGACCAGATTATCATCGCATCTAACCCAACTTAACGCACTCCAAACTCTCCCACATTCCCCTGATTTCCACGCTGTCGCCTGGCGGTATCCTCTAGCCCGCCAGGCGGTACATCAGACCTGGGAAATTCCAGGTTCTGTTACAGCCTATCACATTTTCTCCCATTCTCTTGCTGCGTTTCCTGTCAAATATTCTCTGAGTTCACACTCTCACTCACTCGTAGGTAGACTCATGTGTAATTCCCCACTCAATCTTTACCACTTTCTCCCTTACAATTTCAACGTCAATTGGTCTAATAGCAAGGTTTCCTTTCCTACCAACCCTAACACTGTTCCATTACTTATGCAGATCACTCAAGCCGAAAATCAACAAAATACCACCTCAATTATGTTATAACCACAAATCCCCAAAATTTCCCCCGATTAGAATCCTCCCAGGAAGTACAGAATCAAAAATCGCGTTAACAGACTCGCGTCGCCTAGCGGAAATTCATCACCGCTAGGCAGATCATGAAATAAGCCCAGAATTTAGCCATCCATTTGCATCGCTTGGCGGTACAGGGTTTCACCGCTAGGCGCTGCCCCCAGAAACACCCCAAAACTCATATAATAGGCATGAGCCGCCTGGCGCCTATGTATGGCCCGCCAGGCGGTTTCTGGAAAATTTCCAGAAATCAGAATTTCACAATCAAAACGAGATTCATGCATTCACATCATCATATCATTCATGGAGTTTAATATAAGCACAAAAATAAACGGAGTCCAGCTCCCCTAACCTGGATCCTTTTGCTAAAGTTTGGTTTGCTTTGAAGGACTCCAATGATCACCACGTTTCCCCCTTCTTGATGTGCTCCCTTAACCCTCACTAGAATCTCACTCAAACCTCACCAATCTCTCTGATTTTCGTGCTCTAATTCAGGTTACTATTCCAACTTGCCAAAACCTTCCCTATGACCACTTCTTACTCTTTTAAACTTGGCTTTTAGTAGGGTTTAATTACCCAACACGAAAATTTACCTAATGCTACTGTTAATTACCATTAAATTGACTTTTAGGATCTGTTTTTCAGCTACCCAAGGCTGCCTCTCAACTATCTAGGGTTTTTCCCAACCTTTCATATTCAATTCAAAGCCAAAATGCCAAAAATAAAGTTTTTAGTTTGGTTCTCCAAGGTTTGAACCCATACCCATTCATTCACCAAACAATTGCACAACCAATTCAACCAATCATGTTTCATGCTTAACAAATCCAATTCAGACATCATATCATACCAGAACATGATTACATAGATTTAAATAATAAAACAACCACAAAGTTAGCATACATAGGACTCGAACCCAAGTCCTCTCACACAATCAAAGTACTTTCAACCACTTGAGCTAGTACTTTTCCACGTCATATCAACCATAATTTAATGTCATAATCATTTTCTCACCCGCATTTATTAATTAATTATTTAATTAATTAATTAAATTCTATGGGTCTTACATGCTCCACCATCTCCATTGCCATCAACTAATACAACTCCAAAAGGTGAAAATGTGCCACCAAGTTCTGATCAAGGGCAAAATCTGCAACATGAACAATTTGTGCCTCCAACCTAACCACCAAGTTGTGATGTAGGTGAAAATTTGGCACCAAGTGTCATTTGTACTCAAGCTTCAACTTCAAATGAACCAATTAGTACCCAAGACTCAATTCCACCAGTTACAACACATCCTCTGCAACAGTAATTCCACCAATTCTAACACATCTCCCTATAACAACAATTTCACCACAACATCCCACATCATATGATAGACCCAACATCAGGCAGAAACTTCAACATAGGAGGGGGCGTGTTTGGAAACCGTGAAGCAATGAAAATTAATGTATTTTGGGTTTGGTTGCAACATCTGATGTATTTAGTCACTTTGGCCATTTGTTATGATTTAGTTTTGGATGTAGCACTTTATGTTATTTTGGATTTAGTTTTGGATTTAGCACTTGATGTGGCAGACCCTTTGAAATGAGAGTGCAAGTGTTTGTACAAAACCTATTGAATTTATTTTGGCACAGGAATATATTTTGCACTTCATGTGACCCCTATCAAAATATATTTTGCACTTGACGTGGACCCTTTGAACATATTATTTGCTTTCAATGTTTTAGTGATGCAAGCATATTAACCCATATATATCGATATACTTAGTTTTACTGGTTTAAAATCAATGCGAGAAATAGAAAGATGGTCACACAGAACTAGCAATAACTATGTGGGACGTGAAATGTTTGACTAATTTTAAGAAGGTGGATAACACTGTGATATTCATTCAACTTTATAAACCTTTTTATGCTAGATAAAAATTGAAAAGGGAGGGTGCTTTAACCTTTATTTTAGTTCAATTGTTTTTTGATAAAAAAAAAAGTGCAACTCAAATATGTCCTTGTCCTTACCTATTAAAAAGTTCACTTCACATAAAACCCACTTTTAGTATATACAACTTCTGCCATAAAATATTAAGTTCATGAGTCATAACCCTTGGTGGGAGTGGTTTATACACAAAAAAGATGCATGGTTGAGCAAAATGAATACAAAACACATTGATTTTGTAACTTTATATATCACATGAAAACAAAATACATTGTTGCACAACATACCAAATACAACCTTCACAACAATTTAGGGACTTTTCATCAACACTTAAACTAAGATTATATTAAGTACAACAACAACACAAACAACTCTGATTAAATACTTCACCCATTTCTCATACAACTTATTACTTTTCTCTAAAGTACATATCTTCCTCTTCTGCTTGAAGATAACACCATCCCTTTCGTCAATATCATCTTCTCCACACCACTTGAAATAATTACACCCAATAGATTCTTCGTCAATATCAAATGAAGACAAAAACCAATGAACAATAATTACGTTCAATAATTTAAAAAAAAAATCTACAACAACACTCATGGAACTAACCTTGAAATTTGGGCAACCCCAAAATTTCATCTCAGCATTCCTAGTTGTTCTGGTAGTCCTCATGACAGCAACCTCTCCACAAAGGTAATTTGGAGTTACACCCAACCATTTCCACCCACCAACAACAGAGGAGAAACCACAATTTGCATTGCCCGAACATGTGCAAACTCGCGACATCTCACAACACCACAAACTCGCGACAATATGCTTACAAGATTTCACAAGGGCAACGAAACAAAGGGGAAACAAAACCTTGTCAATTTGGAACCTATCCAACATTAAGGGTTTCATGACTCACTAGAAAAAGAACCATTTACAACTGATGCCACATCAATTGCACCCCTCTTAAAAAATTTGACACGTATGAGTTCAATTTTGCCACCTTATTACTATGTGAATGGTGTTTGTTTAATTTAAACAGAGAGGACTAAATTAAGTCAGTTTAGAAAACATGAGGATTAAATTGAGACAACGAATAATTGGAGAACCATTTTGAAACTACTTAACATATAAAAGGACTAAAAAAATAATTTAACCAATTTTTTTATTTTCAATTGAGTCCCTATTTTTGTAAAAATAACTTAATGTGGTCTTTTCTATTAAATTAAAATTAATGTTGTTTGGAAGTGTCACATATCAAAATATTAGTCTACCACATGTCAAAATTTGTATAATCGTTTACTTGGAAGGTATCACGTGTCAAAATAAGAGGGCTTCCAAGGTAGAAGATGATCTTGATTTTGACACATGATGAACTTAGATTTTAACATGTGGCTCTTCCAAACGATGTTTATTCGTATATTATAATGTTGTTAATAAGTCAAGTTACTTGTTTTAGTAATTTTGTTTTTAATAAAAGTTGTCCTTGTACCTTCATGTATATAAACTTCTTTATGATGCAATAACAATAACATACAACATATATGTTCTCTTTTTCTCTCTTTTTCTCTTCAAAGCCTAGATCCTCTAGGAAATGTGCTTCATAAATGACTTTCGAGTGTGATGGACAAATAGACAGAGTGGTTGAAGTGTGGAAAAATTGGTTGTGTGAGACAACACAATGAGGTATCAATAACACGATCTGTGACCAAGATTTCACTTCTTGATCAAATAAACAGGGGAGAAAGAATGGTTGGTAGTGATAATCACATTCCCTCTATGAATCTTCCAATTCTTATACAAAACAATTGGGATAGATGGAGCATACAAATGTGGGTGTTGTTCAAGTTTTAAGATGTCGATGATGTGGTTGAAAGTGGCTATCAGGTGTTTACTTCTAGTACTACAAATGTCTAGATACTATAGATGCACAAAAAGCAATGGTTAAGAAAAAGGACAATAAGGCATTGTTTATCGTTCATCAATGTGTTGATGATGTTCATTTTGAGAAAAATCAAAATGAAACCACCGCAAAAGAGGCATGGAACATCTTGGTTCGAAGTCATGTAGGATGGGAGAAAATCAAGAAAGTGCAGCTTTAAACCCTTAAGAGGTAGTATGAGCTATTGTAGATGGAGGATGGTGATAAAATATGTGAGTACTTAATCAAGGTACTCATGACTAAAGGGAGATTGGAAGTCTGATAGAGTCGTGCATGATCAAGATGACAAGTCTGATACAACAGAAAGAAAAAGGATGCTAGAGAAGAATCATAAGAAAAAAGATAGTAGGTTTGATTGTTCATGCCTCAAACTTGGCCATTATACAAGCCTAATAAAGTCCACATAGATCAAAGATTGATTATTATCTATTGAAGGTTTTAATTTAGAGGAAAATTTTGTTGCTAACAGGTTTGTTCTACAAAAAACATGATAATATTTTTTTTTTTTGAAAAAATGTGTTCAGAGATTTGCTTTTAAATAATGGGGCAGTTTAATTTTGGGTATCATATTTCCAAAGCTTCAAAATTAGCATAGGCAATAAGACAATTATGCTAAATTTGGGTTGTCCCATTTCAATTCATTCTTCATGAAACTCCATCTTTGCTCCTACAATATCCCTGCTCTAAGCCTAAACCTTGACCAACCTTAAAATACTTCATCTCTGTCAATCCCAAACCCAAACTGAGGCAATCACTTTGGGCAACTTGTGAAGACCCTGTCATTTTTTTAATCTCCTCATTTGGGAAAAGTCAAACACGCTTTTGCACCCTAAGACCATCCTAGGCTCTCACACTAAGGGCAAATTTTTGAAGTCCCTATCATTTCCTTCATACCATCAATAACTATGGAAAGCCCAAACACATTTTGTGCCCCGAGACCAACTCAAATTGGGGCAACTCCCTAGTTAATCTTCATCACCTCATCCAAGCCTTTTCAAGCCCTTGGCAATTTCATGGATGTCATTCAAATAGTTTTTTAAAAGAATTGATTAAAAAGAGTGTTCGTTAGTAAACTGATTAGACCAAATAAATGATTTGAAAAAGTAAAAAAATATCAAAGTAGAATGATTCCATAAATTCAAAATAACAATGAAATGGGGATCAATTCGAATTTGTTTTCAAAAAGAATGTAAAAAGAAAAATTTATATATAAGGTATTTGATACATCATACCAAGTCATGCATATATGAGTCATTAATATTTGTGAATAAAATATTTTCCACCTTTCCAATCAAAACCTTCTTCACTCATATGAATGGTTATTGAATCTTTTTGTTTTAGAAGGAAGAAAATTAAAAAAAATACACAAATTTTTTTCTATGATGTTTCTTAAATTTATGGTCCTCTTCATTCATATGAATGACCAATATACCTTAAGCCCAGTTTCCAATATAGTCCCTAAGCCTAGCTCCCACACAGGCCCCAACCCTAGTTCCCACACTAGCCCCTAAGCCCGATTTCCACATTGGTCCCCAAGCCTAGTTTTCACACTGGTCTCCAAGCCCAGTTTCCATACTGGCCCCCAAGCTCAATTTTCACACTGTCCCACAAGCCTAGTTTCCATACTGGCTCCCAAGCTTAGTTTCCATACTAGCCCCCAAGCTCAGTTTTAACACTGGTCCCCAAACCCAGTTTTGTTTGGCCTCAAGTCAAGATTTTTCTAGCCTTTAAGCCTAGTTTTCCTTACTCTCAAATTAAAATAAAGGACATATGAAAAATGAAAAAAAGCAAATTTCACTCATGCATCCACGCATCCGTGTAAGCATATCATATAGTTTCAAAAAGAAAATCATAACATGTCATGCATCATCACATCATGTCATCCCTCATACTCCACACAATCATTGAAAATCATTTCCAAAAAAAAAATTCAATAATGATAATTTTTTTTGTAAGTCCAAAAAATGTTAGGCATTCACATGGTGTTTGTCGACACTTCAAGAGTAAAATCCAGGTTCTCCGTTTATACATCAAGACCCTCTACGAGGCAATGATCATTGATTTTCATATGTTTACATCAAGACCCTTTGCGATGCAATGGTCATTGATTTCCTTATGTTTAAATCAAGACCCTCTACGACGCCATGGTCATTGGTTCTCTTATGTTTACATCAAGGCCCCCTGCAACGCAATGGTCATTGATTTTCTTATGTTTACATCAAGACCTTCTACAAAGCAATGGTCATGGTTTTTCTCATCATTAAGGCCCTATGCGAGGCAATGGTCATCAATTTCTTTACATCAAGGCCATCTGCGAGGCAAAGGTCATTGATTTCTTTGTCACATTGATGCCCTCTGTGAGGCTATGGTCATCAATTGCTTTACATCAAGATCCTCTATGAAGCAATGGTCATTGATTTCCTTATGTTTACATCAAAACCCTCTGCGAGGCAATGGCCATTGATTTCTTTGTCACATTGAGGCCCTCTACGAAGCAATGGTCATTGATTTATTTCCTTTCGATATAGACCCTTTCCTCAGGATTGGTCTAATATGTTTTTTCAAAGAGTCAGAAAATAAAATAATAAAGCAAAGTGATTTGTCAGATCAAAACCCTCTACTTGGTAATGGTCACCGAATCTTTTGGATATAGACCCTCTCCTCGGGATTGGTCTAATCTTTTTTTCAAATAGCCAAATTTGCAAAAGGAATGTGGATTTTCAGATTGAGCCATCTACATGGCAATGGTCACCAAATCCTATGAATAGACCCTCTCCACAAGATTAGTCTAATTTAGTGTTTTCAAAAAGCAAAGTAAAATAAAAATTAAAAAAATGGTGTCGAATCGAGACCCTCTACTTTGTAATGGTCACCTAGTTCTTTTCTTTCAGATACAAACCATCTCCTCTAGAATGGTCAAGTTTGTCTTCAAATTTGTCTTCTTTTGAAACCCAAACGAATTTAGTGTTTTTATCTTTACTTATCTTTTATTATGATCATATGAAAAATTCAAATTTTCATATTATCTAGTCAAATCTAAGTAAAGAGGGGCAGTTGTCAACACCCAATTTCGTCCGAGTGAATAATTTTATTTTAAAAAAAAAATGTGAAACAATATTTTCTTCAAAGATTTTCTAACTTTAATTTTAGAAAGAAAAAAAGATAGATGGAAAAAGGAAAAAAAAAAGGAAAAAAGAAGGAAGAGTCCAATTTGTTATTAATTATCACACTCCTTTTAATAAGCCCAACAACTCAAATATTTTCTACCCTTTGTTTCTGATAGAGAAATTATTGATATGATTCTAATAATTAGAAGCAATATCTCTTCAAATGATAAGAATCAATATTACTAATTGGGATTGATTTTGTGTTCTAATTTTTTAATGGTTAGAATCAATATTACCGATCTTGATTGATTTTGTGCTTTAATTTACTGTGATTTGATTCCCAAAATGTGCTGCTATCATGACTAATTCCTTTCTTATATTGTTCATTACAAGGTGAGATTGCATTAATATTGCAAGGTGTGAGTATAAATAAGAACTTTGTCATGACCGAAAAAAAAATATTCTCTACACTTCTCTAATTCTTTCCCATCACCATTCCCACATGCACACCTCCTTTTTTATCTCTCTTTAAAAAAAACATATTGAAGGAGGTAGAAAATTGAAAGAAAATATTCATTACACTTCCTCTTTCTCTTCCATTACCATCCACATAAACACACTTCCTTTTTACCATTGTTGAAAAACAAGAGGGTGAGATTGATATAGAAGAGAACATATATCAAAAAATTTTGAAGGTACGTCATTGCCAATTTCTAATTCTTTTGATTTATTTTTTTCATTTTTCATTATATATTTTTTAATCATAAACAAATATTTTTCTTCATTTCAATTAGTGTATGTCCGGCCGCTCGTGCTGTGTGAGACCAATTTTTAAATTTATTTTTCTAGAAAATATATCAAAAATAATATAAAGAACTATGTAACTCATGATTCTCCATTGTGAATGGAGATACATAGGAGCGAGGATTAATCCTCGTTGGGCCAAAAAAACCAAAAAAATATTTTTGTTGCTTTTGTATATTCATTTATTATTATTTTCGGGGAAAAGAAATATTTTGAAAAATCATATCCCTTTGCACGTTTAATTAAATGTATCGTCTTAGGACGAGCATTATGGAGTGCTAATACCTTCCCTACGCGCAACCGACTCTCTGACCCAAAATCTATTTTTTTTTTGCAGACCTTGTCTTATCTTTTTTATTTTTCCGTAGTTTTTCAGGATAAACTATGGTGGCGATTCCAAACCTATTTTTTTCAAATTTAATTTTTGGTTCGTCATTCATGGCGATTTTGGTTGCGACAAGGATAAAGGAAAAAAAGAAGTATCAGGATAAGGAGGCTTTTGTGGCACAAAAGGATTTTGATTATAAACCTTTGGCTCTGATGGTAACCATCACTGTAGGGAATTCAAACTAACAGGTTGAGTGATGAGTCATTATTTTCCTTTATTCCATTACCTTTTTATGCCCTTGATGATTATTTAGTGCTTAATTGTCTATTGTTAGTGCATTTTCATCATTTGGGCTTCATTGGACCATTATTTCGAATTTTGATTAATTTGGCATTTATTGGTCTAATTTTTGTTTCTAATTATTTTGTAGGTATTTTTGTGAAGCAATTTTGAAGCTCGGACATTAATCTCAAGATGAAGATAGTTTCCACATCATTTCCATGTCATTTCCACATGATTTCCACGTCATTCAAGTGATTGGGCTAGCATTTTGGGCCTATAGCTACATTTTTTTAATTCTACAACCCTAAGTAGCATTTTTGTTAATATTGAGTGGCAGAGCGTGATGTGACCATGAGTTTAGGTCTCATTTTCGTGTAGGCAGTCTCTACCTTCTTCCTCATACTCCATTTTGACGTTTTTGAGCTTTGTATGGTGTCACATGGATGTGCCAACCTAGTTTTCATGTTTTAGCACTCTTTTCTCACATTTTATGCATTATTAATAGCACCCATTCTTGGATTTTATGTTTTCTGCAAATTTGGATGCTTGGGCATTTTGTTTTCTAATTTGTAGCCACTTAGAACAATACCCATTCATGGGGTTTACGTTTTCTATGTTACAACAACCATTTTTGTTCCATTGAAGCTTTGTAAGTTTTGCCCTTGAATTTGTGTTTCCACATGACCCAACTTAGGGTTTGATGTTCTGTTTTGGTTATTTTCATTTTGTATTATTCTCCATGAGGCATTTTCGTTCATTTATGTCTTATTGCTCCATTTCCATGACATGCTAAATTATGTGTATTAACTCCTTAATGAAAAATGCAATGAAACTTTGAGGTTATGTTGGTTCTGCAATTTCTGCCTTTTCTTTATCTTGAATTTGTGGAGTAAATGTGGTTATTATGTTTATGCTTAATTTACATTCATGCTTAATGTATGTAACTTGGCTATCACGAATTCATAGATGTATGCGTTGCTTAATTGCATATTGAAATTGGTTTGTAACTTTCGCTTAGTGGGTTATTCTCTAGTGGATTGAGTGAACAGAGGTGTTAATTTGGTGCCCTACGATAAATGGTACCTAGATTCAGGATGTTCTAATCATTTGACTTGTGATACGGAATGGCTAATAATCTGCAAGAGGTTGATTCCAAAAGGAAATGTTGACTTCTTTACTAGCAGATTATCCTATTACAATTCAAAAAACAACAATACCCTATTACATGAACATCCTAATTTAAGTCAGCCTAACAATCATCTACAATAATAGAAAATTGTTGATTAAGTTTAACTTGCTAATGGATTTTTTTAAAGTAAATAAGCACAATATTAATTAATTAATATGAAGAGGTCGGAATATCTGAAGTTTTTTTAAAATGCATCGCACACGTTCCTAGTCTACGACACTCGTTGTCGAAAGTGGACATTACTAATACTAGAGGAGATGCGAAACAATTTTGTGTAGTTCGTTGCAATCAGTTATGCGTTGTGAAAGTGTTGAGCGTGGGACAAGATGGGAGGTGGTTCTACATGAAAGGGAGATGGGAGAAAGTATTTAGTAGATTTGTGTGTGGAATCGCAAATGTATAAATTTTAGGAAAGTTAAAACATGAAGTTAAGTCTGTTGGGGAATTAACATAGTTAAAATCATCAATTTAAGTCTATTATAAGACTAATAGACTTAAATAATTTCCTTTTACGACCACATTTTTTTAGTCTGTTTTCTTGTGAACAAACTTAAAAGGTTTTTTTTTGTGCTAGTGTGTTGACAACTCCATATTAATGGAACTTGAGATAGTTATAGAGAATGATGTTGCACCACAAAATGTTGTGTCTTAAAGGCCATAAAGGGAGAGATAACAGCCAAGCAGATTCTTTGATTTTGAGATGCACCCTGATAGTTAGGTTGATGATGAGGGAGACTTGGTTCCCATGCTGCTTGTCGCAACCGAAATCGCGACGGGAAGGCGAATCAAAAATAAAAAATTTGTAAAAACAGAGTTAGTTTGGAGTCGCCACCATAGTTATTATAGGAAACTATGGAAAATCATAAAAAAAGAGCAAGGTCTGCGAAAAATCAGATTTTGGGTCCGGGAGTCGATTACGCGTGGGGAAGGTATTAACACCCCCACAACGCCCGTCCTAAGACGGTACCTTTAATTAGATGTGCAAAAGTTTTATGGTTTTTAAAATATTTATTTTCCCCAAAAATAATAATAAATGAATTTACAAAAGAAACAAAAATAATTTTTTGGTTTTTTGGGCCCGACAAGGATTAATCCTCGCTCCTACATACCTCCATTCACAATGGAGAATTAGGGTTACGTAGTTCTTTATGAAAAATATTTGGAAAATTATTTGAAAAATGATTTAATTTGTTTTATAATTTTGAAAACCTTTTTATTTAAATTTTAGTATTATTTTAAATTGTTGTCACGCGACGCGAGCGGCCGGATAGATACTTGAAAAAAATTCTTTTTTTCTAATCTTTTATTTTTTTTATTTTTTTAATCATTTATAAATTTTTAATATTTTTTTTAAGTTGTTTTAAAGTAGTTGTGGATGTCATTGCGACGTGAGCAACCAAATAGATATAAAAGAATAAACAAAGAAAATTATTTTTTATTTTTAGATCATCTGTATATATTTTTAGAAAAAACAAAAGTCTAAATTGGATGTCATGCGATGCGAGCGGCCGGACGGACAATAAAGAAAACGGAAAAAAATATTTTTTATTATTAAAAAAAAAGAATGAAAATTGAGAAAAAAACTAAATCAAAAGATGAAAGAATTGAGAGTGACGTACCTTAAAAAATTTTCAATATCTCTTCACCTTTTCTCTTTTCTTTTTTCTTTTGCTTCCTTTTCTAATATTTTTGTTTGTTTTTTCAATAGAGATAAAGACGAGAGGTGTCTATTTGGGTGGTAATGAGAGAAAGAGAGAGTGTAGAGAATGTTTTCTTTTTTTTTCTACCTCCTTCAATATGTATTTTTTAAAGAGAGATAAAAAAAAGAAGGTGTGAATGTGGGAGTGGTGATGGGAAAGAATTAGAGAAGTGTAGAGAATTTTTTTTTCGGTTCCCCTTTCTGTGTGACAAAGTGCGTATTTATACTCATACCTTGCAATATCTATGCAATCTCAGTCTTAATTGTAATGAACAATATAAGGAAGGAGTTGGTCATGATAGCAACACATTATGGGAATCAAATCGCAGCAAATCAGAGCACAAAATCAATCCCAAATTAGTAATATTGATTCTAACCATTAATAAATCAGATCACAAAATTAATCCCAATTAGTAATATTGATTATAACCATTTGAAGAAATATTTCTTCTAATTATTAGAATCATATCACTAATTTCTCTTACAGGAACAAGGGTAGAAAGCAGGTTGAGTTGTTGGGCTCATGAGAAGGAGTGCGATAATTAATAACAAATTGGGCTCTTCCCTCTTTATTCCTTTTTTTTACATCTCTCTTTTTTTTTCTTTTTCTTTTCTAAAATTAAAGTTTGAAAATCTTTGAAGCAAATAATGTTTCACATTTTTTAAATTTTTTAAATTTTTTTTGAAAATAAATTTATTTACCCGGACGGAATTGGGTGTTGACAGTTGCCCCTCTTTTCTAAAATTTGATTTTTTTTCATATTATCGTAATAAAAGATAAGTAAAGATAAAGACACTAATTTCGTTCAGGTTTCAAAAGAAGACAAATTTGAAGATAGACTTGACCATTCAAAAGGAGATGGTCTGCATCTGAAAGGAACTAGGTGACCATTACCAAGTAGAGGGTCCCAATTCGACAAATCTTTTTTTTTACTTTTTCAAATATAAAAATACCAATCCCGAGGAGAATGGCTATATCTAAAGGATTTAACGACCATTACCATGTAGAGGGTCCCAATCCGAAAAACCAAAGTCTTTTTGTATTTTGACTTTTTGAAAAAAAAAAGATTAGACCAATCCTGAGGAGAGGGTCTATATCTAAAAAAAATGATGACCATTACCATGTAGAGGGTCATCATTTGACGAAAGAAATCAATGACCATTGCCTCGCAGAGGGTCTTGATTTAAAGAGATCGATGACCATTGCCTCGCATAAGGTCTTGATGTAAGGAGATTGATGATCATTGCCTCGTAGAGGGCCTCGATTAGACATAAGAAATCAATGACCATTGCCTTGCATAAGGTCTTGATGTAAGGAGATTAATGACCATTGTCTCGCAAAGAGCCTCGATGTCACATAAGAAATCAATGACCATTGCCTCGCAGAGGGTCTCGATGTGGCAAAAGAAATCAATGACTATTGCCTCGCAGAGGGTCTTGATGTAAAAAAGGAGAACCTGAATTTTTTCTTGAAGTATGGACAAACACTGCATGAATGGCTAACATTTGTGCGACTTACAAAAAAAATTGTCATTGCTGATTTTTTTTCAAATTTCTTTATTATTTTTTTTGGAAATGATTTTCAGTGATTTTGTGGAGTATGATGGATGACATTATGTGAATGACATGTTATGATTTTCTTTTTTAACCTATATGGTGATGCATACATGGATGCATGGATGCATGAGTGAAATTTGCTTTTTCCATTTTTTTATTTTTCCTTTATTTTAATGAGAGCAAGGAAAACTAGACTTAGAGGCTAGAAAAAAAAATGTGAGGCCAGACAAAACTGAATTTAGGGCCAATGTGGAAACTGGGCTTGGGGGCCAGTGTGGAAACTGGGCTTGAGGTTAGTGTGAAATCTGGGCTTAGGAACTAGTGCGGGAATTGGACTTGGGGGCCAGTGAAAATTGGGCTTAGGGTATATTGGTCATTGATGTGAATGAAAATGACCAAAATATGAGAAACATCATAGAAACCAAATTGTGTGTTTTTTTTTTTAATTTTCTTCCTTCCAAAACGAAAGGATTCAATAACCATTCATATGAGTGAATAGGGTCTTGATTGAAAAGGTGGAAACTATTTTATTCAAAAAGATGAATGACTCATGTATGCATGACTTGGTATGATGTATGAATTTTCTTTTGCTTTTTTTTTGTTTTTAAAAACAAATTTGAATTGTTCCCCATTTCATTGTTATTTCAAATTCATGGAATCATTCTACTTTGAAATTTTTTTATTTTTTTTAAATCATTTCTTTGGTCTAATCAATTTACTGACAAACACTTTTTTTAATCATTTCTTTTGAAATACTATTTGAATGACATGTAGGAAATTGCCAAGGGCTTGAAAAGGTTTGGATGAGGTGATGAAGATTAACTAGGGAGTTGCCCCAATTTGAATTGGCCTCATGAACAAAATTTGTTTGGGCTTTCCCTAGTTATGGATGGTATGAAGAAAATGATGGGGATTTCAAAAGAAATTGCCCCTGGTGTGAGAGCCTAGGATGATCTTAAGGTGAAAAAGCGTGTTTGACTTTTCCCAAATGAGGAGATTAAAAAATGACGGGGTCTTCACAAGTTGCCCCTGATGTGATCACAGTCTTCAATGTAAATAAATGCCCCAATTCAAAATGAATGATGGGAATATATGAATCACAAACAAAGTGACTGCCCCAGTTTGGGTTTGGGATTGATAAAGATGGACTATGTTAAGGTTGGTCAAGGTTTAGGCTTAGAGCGGAGGATACTGTATGAGCAAAAATGGAATTTCATAAAGAATGAATTGAAAGGGGACAACCGAAGTTTAGCTTAATTGCCTAATTTCCCATGCTAATTTTGGAGTTTTGAAAACATGTCAACCAAACATAAACTACCCTAGTGTTTAAAAGAAAATCTCTGAACACACTTTTTCAATCTTTTTTTTTTACCTTTTTTATAGAACAAACCTGTTAGCAAATCAAATTTTTCCTCTAAATTAAAACCTTCGAAAGATAACATGGCTAGGGGTATGGAAGTGAATGATAGTAAAGGCCCAAACAAGTGACGTGAGGGTTGTTTCAAACAAAGATCTTTGAATAATGTTTCATTTAATATTTATTTGACTTCATTTCGTTCTCCTTTTTTTTTTCTTTCTCTATTTTGACATTTTATTCTCATTCTTTAAACTTTTGCTTTTTTTTTTCTATATAATCATGTCATTTCTTTCTTTCTTTTTTTTTGATATTTTTGTATTGGTGAACTACAAGTCGGATGAAACAAAAGCAAACATTATGTCAACCCTCAGTGGGAGGGTGATCCTTGTTTAGGGTAATTTGAAAGAAATTTTTTGGAAGGCTCAAATTGGGTAGCAAAGGATAATTACTTTTGTTCTTTTTGGATAAAGAAACATGGCCACAGGAAAACTTTTGTTCTTTTTGGATAAAGAAACATCATTTCAAAACATGATTGTTTTTTCTAAAAAAAAGAATAATTCACAGGAAAATAATTGATTTCATCTTACAGGATGCCCCTTGTTTGGTTCTCTTTTTCACTTTTTTTTTGTCTTATTTTTTGCCTAGACTGTCCTTCAAAGTTGTTAGTATAGCAAACTTTTCTTCCCTTTGTATTTTTTTTGTTCAGAGTGTTTCTTGAAATCATTTTTAAGGTATGTGTCCCCTTTATGATGATCCTCCATGGAAATGAAAACAAGGTTTATGGTGGAAGAGAGATGGATAGGGAAATAGATTTGAACAATTTCATGCATGCAAGATTAGATGGATATTTCAAAAGAAATGATAACAAACAAAATTTTATTTCCTTATTAAATCCACTGATTTGACCAAAGAATGTTTTATTATTTTCCCATTTTTTAATAAGAAAGATTCCAAGAATTTGGTGACAGGCAAAATGGGAAACAATTTGAATTTATTTTAGTGCAATATTATTTTTGTTTATTTTTTTTTTTAAATTATGCATATGCATGCTACATGTTGAAACTATGAACATGGTACCTTGGATGACCACAAAATGGGAATGCAATGCATTTTTATGCATCACGGAACACTTATTCATTGATATGCTAATGAAAAGCATGTTTATACCTTAGGAGGCATTTTTTTCTTTCTTTTTCTTTTATAATAGTGTGATTGTGATGAATTTATTATTATATACAAGGAAGGGTGAGGATAAAGGACACAAATAGTCTCCCTTTAGTGTCTTTATTTAACATGTGTTTGATACTTAAAGTTCTAAGGGAAAGTATATGTGCTCACAAGGCCCACTTCATGGCATTTCCCACGACAGTTGGTAAACAACAAGAAGTGAGAGTACCAATGAAGCAAACAAACTCTAGCTGGGGTTCTCACAATGATAACTTGGGAAGTACATCCACTATGACACTGCTACACAATCCTTTCTAATTCTAAGCACCTCAGACCCGGGTATAGGGCCCCACTCATGTAATGAATAAAATGTGTGTGTGTGAAGGGAGAACACGATGTATACCTAAACCCACACCTGACAATTATTCCAAATACAAAAATAAAGAAGAATATACACATACAATTATTCTAAATATAAAAAAAAAGATAAAAAAAACAAATAGCCAAAAAAAATGACAAAAGAAAAAATGAAGACAAACCACATCAATTTTGCACATCCAAATAAATGGTTTGACTCTCTAGCATCCCCAGTGGAGTCACCATCTGTCGCAACCATAGTTATTATAGGAAACTACGGAAAACCACAAAAAAATAGCAAGGTCTGCGAAAACCAGATTTTGGGTCCGGGAGTCGATTACGCGTGGGGAAGGTATTAACATCCCCACAACGCCCGTCACGCGACGCGAGCGGCCGGATAGACACTTGAAATAAATTCTTTTTTTCTAATCTTTTATTTTTTTTATTTTTTAAATCATTTATAAATTTTTAATATTTTTTTAAAGTTATTTCAAAGTAGTTGTGGATGTCATTGCGACGTGAGCAACCAAATAGATATAAAAGAGTAAACAAAGAAAATTATTTTTTATTTTTAGATCATCTGTATATATTTTTAGAAAAAACAAAAGTCTAAATTGGATGTCATGCGACGCAAGCGACTGGACAGACAATAAAGAAAACGGAAAAAATATTTTTATGATTAAAAAAAAGAATGAAAATTGAGAAAAAACTAAATCAAAAGATGAAAGAATTGAGAGTGACGTACCTTAAAAAATTTTCAATATCTCCTCACGTTTTCTCTTTTCTTTTTTCTTTTGCTTCCTTTTCTAATATTTTTGTTTGTTTTTCCAATAGAGATAAAGATGAGAGGTGTCTATGTGGGTGGTAATGAGAGAAATAGAGAGTGTAGAGAATGTTTTCTTTTTTTTTTCTACCTCCTTCAATATGTTTTTTTAAGAGAGATAAAAAAAGGAGGTGTGAATATGGGATTGGTGATGGGAAAGAATTAGAGAAGTGTAGAGATTTTTTTTTCGGTTCCCCTTTCTGTGTGACGGAGTGCGTATTTATACTCACACCTTGCAATATCTATGCAGTATCTAAGTCTTAATTGTAATGAACAATATAAGGAAGGAGTTGGTCATGATAGCAACACATTATGGGAATCAAATCGCAGCAAATCAGAGCACAAAATCAATCCCAAATTAGTAATATTGATTCTAACCATTAACAAATCAGAGCACAAAATCAATCCTAATTAGTAATATTGATTATAACTATTTGAAGAAATATTTCTTCTAATTATTAGAATCATATCACTAATTTCTCTTACAGGAACAAGGGTAAAAAGCAAGTTGAGTTGTTGGGCTCATGAGAAGGAGTGCGATAATTAATAACAAATTGGGCTCTTCCCTCTTTATTCCTTTTTTTTTCATCTCTCTTTTTTTTCTTTCTTTTTTCTAAAATTAAAGTTTCAAAATCTTTGAAGAAAATAATGTTTCACATTTTTTTAATTTTTTTAATTTTTTTTGAAAATAAATTTATTTATCCGGACGAAATTGGGTGTTGACACTGCTGATGGTAGAAGCTAAACCTATCCATGAAAAGGAAGCCTTAAAACTACCAGTTTGGAGAAATGCAATGCATGACTAACTCAAGTCCATTGAGAAGAATGAATCTTGGAAATTGATTAACCTTCCAGCTTGGAAGCATCACATTGGAGTGAAATGGGTTTTTAAGCAAAAATTGAATCCTGATGGATCTATTCCAAAGCACAAGGCAAGGCTTATGGAAAAAGACTTTCTTCAACGACAAGGACTAGATTTTTCTAAATTATATGCATTAGTGGCTGAAATAGAGACAATATGAGTGGTTGTAGTTGTGGCTTATGCAAGGAATTAGCCACCGGTTCAACTTGATGTAAAGTGGTCCTTTTCTCACAGACCTTTGCATGAGGAGGTATATGTCCATCAACCTCCTGGATTTGTAGTGAAGGGGGAGGAACATCAAGTTTATAGGTTGTAGTAAGCTTTATACGGATTAAGACAAGCTACAAAAGCTTGAAATAAGAACATTGATTCCTTCTTATTTAATCTCAAGTTTACAAAGTGTATTGTTGAACATGGTGTGTATGTGAAGGAAGGCACAAGAGAATACCTCTTGATCATATGTCTTTATGCTGATGGTCTACATGTGTTTGAATCAAATATAAGAGATAGTGAAATTTTCAAAAAGACTATGGAGGTTGAATTTAATATGACAAATCTAGGAAAACTGAGTTACTTCCAAGACATGGAGTTAACCTACATTGCTACAGGATTGGTTATGCATTAGAAGAAATATGCTAGAGAACTGTTGAGGAGATTTAATATGGTTTCATGCAAAGCAACAATGAGTCTTATTGAGGTTAACTTGAAATTAACCAAAGATGAATCTGGAGTTGTGAAATATGAGAGAGGTTTGGGGAAAACGTTAGTTTTTGGTATATTTCTGAGTTAGGGGTTCAAATATTCATGAAACTATGATATTTGACGTTATTTCTCGTATTCTGATGCGTCGCGCAGTCGCTGGGCGAGTTGACTTGGTCACTGGGTGACTGTGTATTTTTCTATTATGTGCAGTTTTAGTAAAATTGACTTTTCTGACTCATTAACCGTTGGATTGAGCTCAAATTTTGACATTTGGTTCATAACATGCTATTTTATAGGTTGACTGGTTGGATCGTCGATTAGATGTCTGTAGCTTGAGAAATGTGTCATGCATTACTGCAATGATTTTGGGTTTTGTGATAATAAATTTTCTTAGGAATTTTGGTGTAAGAATTATGATTGTGGGTTGTGCTTGATTATATGGAATTGCAGGTACTTAAATGTTGACACTCATTTATTTGGGATGAATACTATTTTGTGATATATGTATGTCTTGGTATGCATTTATAAAGTATGAGATGAATGAATTTGCATGAGTGATGTGATTCATG